>Ga0123334_1002823_pt1 | contig 19616 bp, 20 predicted proteins | sample BiotimSIPDNA_FD_89706 | JGI IMG/M metagenome (GOLD analysis project Ga0123334, IMG submission 89706) | Anaerobic biogas reactor microbial communites from Washington, USA - Biogas_R1 time_0 SIP DNA | ecosystem: Engineered > Bioreactor > Anaerobic > Unclassified | place: Washington, USA... | reverse complement strand
TTCCAAGCGCCGGCAGAATAATCCTGAATGCCTGAGGAATGATGACATAGAGCATTGCCTGGGAGTGGTTCATTCCAAGTGATCTTGCAGCTTCCATCTGGCCTTTGTCCACCGCCTGAAGCCCTGCTCTGATAATCTCTGCAACATATGCGGAACTGTTTATCCCGCACACGATGATACCTGCAATAACAGGATTATCCCACGTGAATTGGATCCCGTTTGACTGCAGCAACATAGGAAATCCCCCATAAATAAGCAAAGCTTGAACGACAATCGGCGTTCCCCTTAAAAATTCAACATATACCGAGAAAACGATCCTCACTAATCTGAATCGGGACATTTTCCCGAGAGCAACAAACAATCCGGCCAATACCCCTATGATCACAGCGAATACCGTAATTTGCAGAGTCACTGTAATTCCGCTGTATGCAACTTGTATCCCTTTTAAATATATTTCCAATTCAACTCTCCAAAAATAAATTCAGTCATAAACAGAAGAGGTTCAAAGCCCTCTTCTGTAAACCAGTTATATCAATAATGCTGATTATTACAAATAGCTATTCAAGCCATTTCGAATACAGTTCATCGAAGGTACCGTTATCTATCATGTTCTGCATTCCGGTATTTATTTTTTCAAGCAGTTCCGTATTGCCTTTTTGTACCGCAAATCCATAAGATTCTGCATTCAATACATCGCCTACTATTTCAATGGTTCCGGGTTTTGCATCCATATATGCTTTGGTTACTGGCAGGTCGTTGATCAAGGCATCGATAGTTCCGTTCTGCAAATCCATAACGGCTACATCCAGTCCGTCATATATCTTTGCCTCGGCAATTTTTCCCTCTTCAAAAAGCTGTGTAGCCATATCTGCACCGGTGGTACCGATCTGTCCGCCAACTTTCATGTCTGCAGTTAAGTCTTCAATGCTTTTGACTGTTGGATTTCCGGCTTTGATCGCGACTACGAGACCGGAATCATAATATGTGGTTGAAAAATCAACTTTTTCTCTTCTATCTTCGCTTGCATTCATTCCGGATGCAATTATATCTATATTTCCTGCCTGCAGTGATGTGATCAATCCGTTGAATCCCATATTGACCCATTCCAGCTCAAAACCCTGATCTTCTGCAATAGCATTCATCAGATCAAAATCAAATCCATCAAGTTCCTGGGTATCCTCGTTTATCGTGTCGAACGGAGGGAAGGTCGGTTCCATAGCGACTTTATATACAGGTTTTTCAGCGTCTGCGTCAGAATTTCCATCTGCCTCTGCTGTCTGGTCTGTGCCTCCGCATGCTGCAAACGATAGTGTCATAACTAATGCTAACAATAGTGCCGTCAATTTCTTAAAGTTCATTCTCTCATCCTTCTTTCCATATTTCCTGATAATAATTTGCACAAAAATAAATATACAATAAAATTAATAATTATGCAAGAGTTATTAATTTTTTCTTTCACATTGACAGATTTCGATCTGATGCATATACTATTCATATCGATGAATTTAGATGTGAGGTGCGACTCAACTATGGAACAATATTTGAAACATATAAAAGTATTTAAGGCGCTAAGTGACCCTAAGAGAGCCATGATCGTAGATATGCTGTCTTGCGGAGAACTCTGCGCCTGTAAGATTCTTGAGAGGTTTGATATGTCTCAATCCACGCTGTCCCACCACATGAAACTCCTTCGGGAATGCGGACTTGTCAATGGCAGAAACGAAGGAAAATGGACACACTACTCCCTTAATAATGAGACTGTGACACAGACAAGGGAATTTTTCTGTAACCTCACTTCTGACAAAGGTGACTGCATCTGTAAGGAAGAAGGCTCCAATAAAGGATGTGGCAGAAATGAGTAATAGTAAATCCTGCTGTTGCTCGTCTAATGATAATTCCTGCTGCTCGACCGATATACCTGTGACCACAACGACTCTTTCCTTCAAAGACATCCTCGGAGGCTGGAAAGTCCGCTGGGGCATAGACAGGGCCAATTATAGAATCGATCCCGGGCTTTATGCTATAGGAAGCCCCGATCATTTATCCCCGGTGCTGGTCAGCGCAAACTACAAACTGACATTTGATTCTTTGCGAAAAGAACTTTACGGGCTGAATTGCTGGATCCTGATACTGGATACCAAGGGGGTCAACGTCTGGTGCGCCGCGGGTAAAGGCACGTTCGGAACGGATGAACTGGTTAAACGCATTGCGATAACAGGATTGTCTGAGATCGTTTCACACAGGAAACTTATTTTGCCGCAGTTAGGAGCACCTGGGGTGAGTGCGCATGAAGTAGCTTCCCAGACCGGCTTTTCAGTGATGTACGGCCCCGTTAGGGCACGGGATCTAAAGGCTTTTATTGACTCCGGATTCAAGGCCACCAGCGAGATGCGCATTGTTAAATTTACCTTGTGGGATCGATTGAAACTGACCCCTGTAGAGGTAGTAACAGCTGCTAAAGTTTCACTCAAGGTCTTTGGAGTCCTGTTTCTGATAAACTTGTTTGCAGCAAGACCTTTCGGATTTGAGGATTTCATCGTTTATGCGGGTGCTGTGCTTGCGGGAACGGTTGTCACTCCCGTACTTCTCCCCTATATTCCCGGCAGGGCCTTCGCATGGAAGGGCTGGCTGCTGGGGCTGCTGTGGACAGCAGGGTTTGCCTGGCTGAATGGTTGGCTTGTTCCCGGATCTCTGCTTCCTGCTATTGGCTATCTGCTGGTATTGCCGTCACTGTCTGCGTTTCTGGCGATGAATTTCACAGGTTCGTCCACATACACTTCATTCTCCGGGGTAATAAAGGAAATGAAAATTGCAGTGCCGCTCATAGCTCTCTCTTCGGCGGCGGGGATTGCATTAGTGCTTATACATCACTTATGGGCTTAAATGGGGAGGTAAAATGAAACATAAATATCTGGAGAATGTTGCAACTCTCAACTTGTGGACTGAAAAATGCATCGGTTGCGGAAGATGCATGGAGGTCTGCCCTCATAATGTTTTCGTCGCAAACGGGAAGAAAGCACAGGTCAAAGATAAGAATCAGTGCATGGAGTGTGGGGCTTGCGCAAAGAATTGTCCCGTAAATGCCATTGCCGTTGATTCCGGAGTGGGATGTGCTTTGGCTGTAATCAAGGGATGGCTAACCGGAAGCGAACCAAACTGCGACTGCTCAGGCAGCGAAGATTGTTGCTGAGTGACAGGGGGACGGGGTGACAGGGGGACGGGGTTAGTGTCACATATGGGGCTCAGTGTGACACTAACCCCGTCCCCCTGTCACTCTTCCTTGGAGATCATTTTATTGTATTCAGTGATCGCAGCGTTCAAGGACTGGCTTGCAGCCAGTATTTCAGGGTCTTCCAGACCGGAACCTTTCTTTGCGATCAATTCATGCAAGGCTTTGCGTAGTTTTTCAACATCTTCCAATAGCAATTCGATTTCAGTCATATTAAAAACCTCCAAAAAACTTTTCATTAGTATCCCCTATTGCCGGAAATAAGATACTCTTGACACTCTCTTCGTTCCAGCTGAATATCCTGTAGAAAACAAGTATGGGAAAGGAAGATCAAAATGAGGAGATTATATCGCAGCGACATCCCTGACTGGGCGAACATACCGGCGCGTAATTCGAACCGGAACAACCGGCAGAACGAGTTGAGGGATTACGGACCGGGACCTTTTATAGTGGATATTGAAGAGGCAACTCTGAAAAATACTAATTTCCGAACGGCTCTCTGGACAGGGGAAAATATGCAGCTTACTCTTATGCATATCGATACAGGAGGCGAAGTCGGTCTGGAAATGCATCCTGACGTGGATCAATTCATCCGCGTGGAGCAGGGAGACGGAATGGCAATGATGGGAGACAGCAGAGAGGACCTGTATTACCGCAGACGAGTGGAAGATGATGATGTGATACTGATTCCGGCAGGCAAATGGCACAACCTGATCAACACAGGAAGGAACCCTCTCAAGCTGTACTCCATTTATGCACCTCCGCAGCATCCAAGAGGCACCGTACATGTGACCAGTGCAGATTCGGAACATCATTAAAAAAGATTCATCGGTGTTAATTAAATAAATGGATCGTGCCCTTTTCGTTGAGATGACGAAGCAAAGAGAGAGTAATGGGGAAGCCGAAGAGCCCTATTATACCGAAGAGCTGGGCACCTACAAACAGGCTGACCAGGGTTACAACGGGGTGCAGTCCAATTTGGCTGCCAACGATTTTAGGCTCAATGATATTTCTGATTACGGTAACGGTCAGATAAATGATCAGCAAGCCCAGGGCCAGGGTGAAATTACCCCGTATCAGCGAAATGACCACCCAGGGGACCATTATACCACCGGTTCCAAATACGGGAAGTATGTCGAACATAGCGATAAGGAGGGCAACGAGTATAGGTCTGCTTATACCGATGATCGTAAAACCGATGGACAATTCAACAAAGGTGATGCTCATAATCAACGCATAGGAGCGAATGCAGACAAACAGCGTGCCCACAACATATTCTTTGATATCAGTAAGCAGATCCCTGACTTTGCCTGAAAACTGACGTCCCACAAATCCGGTGAGAACGTCGTAATCCACAGCGATAAAAAATGTGGCAATCACCATGAGCAACAGTCTGATAAACACCCCCGGTAAGGAAGAGGCGTAGCCGGACACTACAGCAACGGTCTTGACGGAAAAGCTGGAGACCAGTTCTCCTATGGACTGGATCAACTGTGTGAATAAGTCATTCAGTACAGGGATAAGGGTAGGATCCATCCGGGATACCGCTTCTTCTATTTCACCGAAAAATGAGCTGAGGCCGGGGACGATCTGGTTGGTGTAATGGGAAGACAGGTTAGAAACAAAGTCTGCCACAGTGGAAAGTAACTTCACGCCGGCCAGTGTAATCAATAATCCAATGGTACAATAGAACAGCAACACCAGGAAAAAAGCCATGGGTTTATAAGGTATTCTGGTTAGCTTCGATATAAAAAGAGCCGGTCTTCTGATGATATAGGCAATGATCAGGGCGAAGAGAAAAGGGGAGACCAGCCCCAAAACATATTCCAGCGTTACAAAAACAAGCAATGCAATCAGCCCGATGAACAAGAGATTTGTTATAAATCTTATCTTTTTTCTATGCTCCACCCGGGGTCCCTCCAAAAGGTGCGATTATAATAGCAAAACACATCCGATAACACTGCATATCCTTTTAAATTATATGGTGAAAGTATTGAAAAGTCAACTTGCCTGCAAAATACTCTTATTGACAAGGGAGCGGCGCAATAGTAAGCTATATTGCAGTAAACACAAGGAGAATGGAATGATAGGCGTACTCGTCAACACAGCAACGGTTATAATAGGCAGCTTAGTCGGTTTACTATTCAAAAAGAGCATTTCGAGGCGTTTTACCGACGCTATCATGCTGGGTATCGGCCTGTGCACGATTTATATAGGCATATCCGGTACCCTTGAGGGAGAGAATACTCTTATACTTATCCTGTCCATTGTCCTGGGAGCCGTCATAGGAACGGGACTGGATATCGATAAGAGAATAAACGACCTGGGGGATTGGATCGGAAGACGGTTCAAGAAGGCTGAAGGAGACTCTGTATCCGTTGCAGAGGGTTTTGTAACAGCCAGTCTGCTCTTCTGCATCGGCGCCATGACCATAGTGGGGTCTTTGAATGCGGGACTTACCGGAGACAATGAGATGCTCTTCACAAAATCCCTGCTGGATCTTATATCCTCAGCGATCCTGTCGGTGAGCCTGGGCATCGGTGTCATGTTTGCAGCGGCCTTCGTATTTGCATTTCAGGGTTCCATCGTACTGCTGGCGCAGTCTTTACAGCCTATTCTCACAGATTCTGCCATCGGGGAGATTACTTGTGCGGGTTCCCTTCTGATCGTAGCTCTTGGTCTTAATTTGATTGGCGTGACCAAAATCAAGGTGGCAAATTACCTTCCTGCTATCGTGGTTGCTCCATTGCTATCCTGGTTACTGACCATACTGTAGCAACGAGTTTCATGGTAAGGTTTTAGAAAGAGGCAATAGAATGGATGATAATGCAGGTAGATTTTATATAGATGATGGAGTTATGAGAGAAGCGGGACAACCCGTGGATATGGGTAGTGGCAACGCTGCCATGATCTATGAAGTGATCCGCATCATTGACGGCATTCCGCTGTTTTTTGAAGACCACTATATTAGGATGTGCAGTTCATTTCAGGCCATTGGAAACGTCTGTCGTATAGGTGCGTCAGAGCTTAAGGAGCAGATCCATAAGATAGCAGAGGCCAACGAAAACACCAACTGCAACATTAAGTTCATTACTTTTGCAGAGGGCGGGCATCAAAGGACTCTGGGGTATATCAGCAAAAGCCATTATCCCACACAGGAAGAAATACGGAACGGTGTACCTGTGGGTCTTTTGTCACTGGAGCGTGAAAATCCCAATATCAAACTCTTGGATCATAATTATAAAAAGAGAATAAACGAGATTAAATCCCAAAGAGGGCTATATGAAGTTTTTCTGGTGGACCGTGAAGGGAATGTCACTGAAGGCGGAACGTCGAATATTTTTTTCGTCAAGGGAGAAAAGATAATCACCGCGCCGGAAGAGAAAGTCCTGAAAGGCATAACCAGGATGCATGTCATTGAAACATGTAAAAGTGCAGGATTCGAGGTGATAGAAGTTTCGATTCCCGCAGACCGTCTGGATGGCGCAGATGGTGTATTTTTGTCGGGAACCTCTCCCAATGTTCTTCCCGTATCTTCTATCGATGACAGGAAGTATCCTTCCGCGAAGCACCCAATTGTAAACACTATCCGAACTGCCTTTGATGCCAGAATCAAGGAATACCTGACAATGAACAGATGATTCCGCTGACCTCCCGGGGAGGCACAGCATCCCCTGATTGTTCATAAACTGCTATGAGCAACCAAAATGATGGAGGAAATAGCAATGTCAAATTCAAATGCGGCGGATCCAAACTCTGTTCGGACCCCAAACCGGGTTCAGACCCCAAGCAACGAAAAATACATCACCATCGGGCAAATGAATTTAATCAATGACTTCAGAACGCTTTGGAGAGATATGGTCATCTGGTTGAGATCCTACATGGTGAGCACTACAACAGGATTCAGTAATCTTCCGGCGATCATCAACCGACTGTACCGTATACCCCGGACTTTTTACGATAAGTTCGCACCATATTTCGGAGAAGTGAAATCTGAAGAGTTAGCACATCTTATTCTTATGTACATTGTAAATATCCAGACGCTTGTAAATGCTGAAATCAGCAATGACCAGACAGCGGCAGATTTTGCAGTCAGAAATCTCCACCGTTATACAGAGGAGATGGCCGGCTGTCTTGAAGGGTTCAATCCCTATTGGAGTAAAGACCAGTGGGTCAACCTGCTCGGCAACCTCACAAGTATGATAATCCAGGAGATCATCGCACTGTTGGAAGAAGAATATGAACTGGAACTGGATATACGAGAACGGATGCTTTCGCACGCTTTGGTTTTAGGGGATTATATGGCCGGCGGAGTGATGAATTATCTGCTTCCGTAAGCGCGGATAATGATCATAGCAGTGAGATGATGAACGAATAGTATGAAGGAGAAAATATGATCAGGATACCGGAACTGCTGGCTCCTGCGGGCGGCCCAAAGCAGTTGGTAGCGGCTGTTGAAAACGGAGCGGATGCCGTCTACCTGGGGGGCATACTGTTTAACGCAAGGCAGAATGCTGCTAATTTTAATGATGAAGAACTGAAAAGAGGGCTGGAATATGCCCATGTCAGGGGAGTCGGTGTCTATATCACGCTAAACACATTGATCAACGACGATGAGATGCAGGAAGCTCTCGAATATGCGGTCCATGTTTATGAGGCCGGTGCGGATGCGCTGATCGTCCAGGACATTGGATTTGCAGCTGCTGTTAAAAAGCTGCTGCCGGATCTGCCTCTCCATTTCAGCACCCAGACAACCATATATAATAAGGAGGGCGTAAGAGCAGCGGAGCGCCTTGGGGCAAAGCGCGTGGTTTTGGCGAGGGAACTATCCCTTGAAGAAATCAAGGAAATCGCTCAGAGGACAAGCCTTGAGCTGGAAATGTTTATACATGGGGCTTTGTGCCAGTGCTATTCAGGGCAATGCTTTCTGAGCAGTATGATCGGCGGAAGAAGCGGTAACAGGGGAACATGCGCTCAGCCCTGTCGCCTGCCCTATACCATTACAAAAAAGACAGATGGTCTTCGCAAGGCAGCATCAGCGAGAGGCTACCTGCTAAGCCCCAAGGACATCTGTACAGTAGAGCATTTGGACAAGATCATTGCTTCCGGTATCGGAAGCCTTAAAATCGAAGGAAGGATGAAATCTCCCGAATATGTAGCCATCGTAACAGGTACTTACCGAAAATACCTGGATCGCTATGCCGAAACGGGGAAGCCTTCCCCCATAGATCCCGGAGATCTGAAGGATCTTGAGCAGATCTACAATCGGGGAGGCTTTACTTCCGGATACCTCTTTACCAACCCGGGAAGGGAATTGATCACGAAGGAAAGGGCCAAGCACTGGGGAACCTATCTGGGGAAAGTGACCGGCCGGAATGAGCGGAAGAAATATGTGGATATTCGCCTTGCGCATGACCTTTTAATGGGTGATGGCATCGAAATCGTAAATCAGGGAATGCCCGGGAATCTTGTTACACGAATGCTGAAAAACGGGGAGAAGATCCAGGATGGGTATGCGGGGGAGATCATTACCGTAGGCTATATTGAGGGAAAGGTTAACATAGGTGATCCGGTATATAAAATATCCGATAAAGCGCTGAACAAGCAGGCCGCAGAGACCTTCGACGGGAGATTCCGGAAAAAGATCCCTGTTGAGGGGCATTTGACAGCATTGCCCGGAGAACCTTTGCGTCTTACTCTTACTGATCCTGATGGCAATGTGATCGACGCAACGAGTTCCTTTATAACAGAGCCTGCCATCAACAGGCCTTTGCAGGCAGAAACGGCAAAAGCTCAGCTGGAAAAAACCGGGGACACCCCCTTTGTCATGAGGGCAAGTTCCTTTGAAATAGGAGAGAATGTCTCTGTGCCACTGTCGGAAATCAACGCAATTCGTCGAAAGGCGATAGACGATTTGATTGAAATTCGAGGCAGGCGCTACCCGAATCGGAAAGCTGGTCCCGTCAGGCTGGAAGCAGCTGACTATAAACCTGTGTCCCCGCTTCTATCGGCTTATCTTTACAGGTGGGTGAGTTCCGGGGAACTACAGAGTCTCCCGGTAGACAGGATCTACTTACCGCTCCGCCCCGGGATTGGGAGAGAACATCTTAAAACAATTGAAACCCTTAAAGAACAGGGCATAAAGGTATATCTGGCGGTCCCACCTGTCACGAGGGGAGAGGCAGATGAAAGGCTGAGAGAGCAGGCTCGCAGTCTGAAGGATCACGGTATTGACGGACTTCTCATCGGAAACATGGGGCATTTAGAGTTGCTGGCTGACTCGGGGCTGCCCTTGGTTGGAGATTATTCCATGAATATCTTCAACAGCCAGTCTGTAAAAGTGGCGGCTGATCTGGGTCTGCAGGGTGTCGTACTGTCCCATGAGTTGACCCTGTCGCAAGTAAAGCGCATTCATAACTATGGCATTGAACTGGAAGAAACTGTGTATGGACGAGTTCCGGTGATGATCAGCGAACATTGTCCGATTGGAAGCCAGGTTTCCCACAGCAGGGAAGGCCGTAAATGCGGCTTGTGTAAAAGGGGTGACTATTTTCTAAAAGATAGGACCGGAGCGGAATTTCCTGTAATGGGAGATCCGGAAAGCTGCAGGACCACTCTCCTGAACAAGGAGATATTAAATGTACCGGAATATGTCCGCGAGCTTCGGTCAGCGGGTGTAACTGCTTTTCGGTTATATTTTTACGAGGAAGATGCTAAGGAGATGAAAAGAGTTGCGGAGTCTTATCACCGGGAGTTTTGAGCAGGAGAGGTAATGGAGATTTTCAAATACGGCGACGTTGAAATGGAATACCTGAAAAGGAAAGACAAAAAGTTGGGAGAAGCAATCCAGCGGATCGGGAAGATCCAAAGGGAAGTGATCCCGGATCTTTTTGTGGCTCTGATCAGCAGCATTGTTGGCCAGCAGATATCCAGTAAAGCTGCAGACACAGTCTGGGCCAGACTGTGTGATCTGGCAGGAGAAATAACTCCCTCCTCTATGGCAGAGATAAATGCCTCCGACATTCAAAAATGCGGCATGAGCCTTCGGAAGGCGACCTATATCAAGGGGATCACCGATGCGGTCATCAACGGAGAGCTTTCTATGGAGGAACTGAAATCCCTGTCTGATGAAGAAGTGATCAAAAGGTTAACCGCTTTTCACGGTGTCGGAGTCTGGACAGCGGAAATGCTCATGATCTTCTCAATGGAGAGGCCTGACGTGGTCAGCTGGAACGATTTGGCCATCCGCCGCGGAATGACCAGGCTCTATCATCACAAAGAGCTGACAAAAGAGCAGTTCCTGCGCTATAAAAAAAGATATTCACCCTACGGTTCCGTGGCATCCTTGTATCTTTGGGCAATTTCTGCAGAGTAGGTTTTCGGACTTTCGTTGATTTCATCGCCATTATGCATTCTTTTGCTTCGCATACTTCTTTGAATACATCAGATGCATCAGCCAGCAATCAAAGCTGCTCAAACGGACAGGACTGCCAAGGGCATCGGTATGGAGCCTTGCTACGGCAGTCTTATCAAATAGGAGTTTCAATGCCTCGGCATCGTCCGCAGTCTCAGCCTTTATCACGCCGCCAAGACCCTTCACGAGGATCGCTCCATGCTTCACCATAGCGCGCCGGATCTTGCCGATATCCTGCTCAACGGCAGGAATTCTGCTCCCTATCATTTGCGCCATATCGTCCAGCTGAGCATTCACCGTTTTTCCCTTTTCTGAAAGTGCCATGACTTCCGGAGACTGGACTATATCCACATAGGGATACCGTTCTTTAAGAACAGAGAGAACCTGTTCCTTACGACTTGTTTCAGAATCGCTTAATGTTATGGACTCTTTCGGCTGTCCCTTGAGATTTCTCCGGCTGATCTCTTCCAGAAGGGTAGCCCTTTTCATAGCCTGCTCTTTGTCTCTGCCGCAGATAAGTGCACCGTGATGTATCATGAGTACGGTTTGCGCTCCTGATTGCAAAGCTTTCTTCACCGCATTGATGAGGGTCTTTGTGCCGGACAAACCATACCCTGCCAGGGCAATGCCGCCCAGCGTCTGCTGTTCCTCTTCTGTTATATCGAGTCTGTCAAACCCGGCAAGTCCTATGGCGCTTGCATAGGGTTGATGGGTGTGAATAACAAAACCAACGTCATCATACGTTTGATACGCGGCTCTATGGACACCTCTTTCTCCGGAGGGCTTCCTGCTACCCTGCCACTGGCCTGTAATGATGTCCAGGACCACGATGTCTTTCTCCTTTGTTTGCGTATAGTCCAGACCGCTGGGGGTTATCACACAGGTCTCAAGACTGATCCTTGCGCTGATATTTCCCCATGTCCTGGCTACAAGCCCTGTCTTCAGCAGTTCGATTCCGGTATCGACCAGTAGTTTTCTCGCGTCATCTGATGAAATCATAGTTCTCCCTATCCTTCATGCTTTCTGATTAAGAAGGCATCAGCTGTTCAAATCAACAGAGTTATTTTCATTGTCCCGATATAACAATTCTACAGGGGTTGATGGGATTGCAATGGATATTCTGGTTCCGATCCCTTGCCGGCTCAACACCTCTAACCGTCCGCCGTGGCGCTCTACGATCCACTTTGCGATGGAAAGGCCCAGGCCGCTTCCTCCTGTGGCTCTTGCTCTTGATTGATCTGTTCGATAGAAGCGATTAAATATCTGGGGAACTGCATCCGGCGGAATACCGATCCCTTCGTCCTGAACCGTTACCAGCGCTTCCTTTTCGTTTCCGGATACAGTTAAGGTGATCTTTCCGCCGGTATTGGTGTATTTAATAGCATTGTCCATGAGGATGCGCAGGGCTTGTTTGATGAGGCCTTTGTCGGCATAAACAGAAACATTTTCAGTATGGGACTCGTATTCATGGCCACCGTCGATCATCCGGAACTCCCGGAGCGCTTCATCCGCCAGCTGTGCCAGATCAAACTCCTCCAGCTGCAAGCTCATAGTATTGTTATCCCCGCGGGCCAGGAAGAGCAGTTGCTCCACCAGGTCCTTCATATTGGAAGCCTCATCTTTGATGGCAGTTATTCCTTCCTCCAGAGTTTTTTCATCCTTTTTCCCCCAACGGTCTAATAGGTTGGCATAGCCTTCAATGACGGAAATAGGTGTTCGCAATTCGTGAGATGCGTCAGATACAAAGCGTATCTGGGATTGGTAGGTTTCATTGATACGATCGAGAAGGCTGTTGATGGCTTCGGCAAGATTTTTAAGCTCCGCCTCCGTTTCCTCGACGGGGATACGAGTATCCAGTTTCGCCGCATTGATGGAATCCAGGGTATCCGCCAGATTTTCCATCTTCTGTGGTGAGGGGGCGGAGGTGTTGCGGTTCAGATTCTGGGCAGCCTCAGTGAGAACACTGATGGGTCTCAATGTGGCACGGATCAGACGGGCTACCGGATAAATACTGGTTAGCAGAAGAATCAACTCAGCAATAAACAAAACAGCCATTAGCCGCTTTATCTGCAGGACTTCATCTCCCATCTCCATAGAGACAGAGTATGTGACCGGTCCTTGGGAAAACTCATAGCGGTAGAGTAATCCGTTCAAACGCAGAAAGAAGCCGTCACCATTTTTCTCAGGCAGTCGCAAGCTTCTGGCACCTTCCAGCTCCATGTTGAATAAATTTTTGTCGGTGTTACCGGGAAACCGGAAACCCTCAGGTTCTCTATGGTGCTGATCAATATGAAATCCTGCCGGCGCAAGCCATAAAAATGCCTCGGGATCCGGATCATTGGACTGCTTTATAGTCGTGACAACAGAAGTTAAATCCCTTTCCGCATGGATGACGGTCTGGATCCCTGTTGCAAAGAAAACTACAAAATTTAAAACGATAAAAATACTCAACAAGCGTAATAGGAGCCTGGAGTTCAATTTGTAGACCAGGGAAGCGTTGACCCTTTTTGTTTTAGACTCTTGCTCTTTGCCGGTTTCTTTATTGCTCATCCTTGATCACATATCCTACTCCACGAATGGTATGAATCAGCTTAACATCAAATGCCTCATCGATCTTGCTTCTTAAAAACCGTATATATACATCCACCGCATTGGTTTCTCCGTCAAAATCATAGTCCCACACATTGTCCATTAAAGTGTCTCTCGATAATACAATACCTTTGTTCTTCAGAAGATAGTGAAGCAGGTCGAATTCACGTTTGGTCAATTCCACCGGGATATCGTTTACAGTGACTGAGTGGCGGGCCACATCCATCTGAACCCCGCAGGCGGAAAGCACCTGAGATTCCGTAACAGCTGCTTTTTTTCGCAGTGCGGTGCGGATCCTGGCGAGCAGCTCCTCAATGGCAAAGGGCTTCGTCAGATAGTCATCAGCCCCGCGATCCAGTCCGGCTACCTTGTCTTCGATACTATCGCGGGCTGTGAGCATGATAACAGGGATGGAAGACTTGCGGCGAATCCTGCGCAGCACCTCCATCCCGCTGAGCTCGGGAAGCATGATATCCAGAAGTACGAGATCGAATTCGCCGGTCTCCGCCAGAGCCAGCCCGCTTCTGCCGTCGAAAGCTTTCGTCACCAGATAGCCCTCGTAACTGAGTTCCAACTCAACAAAGCGAGCCAGCTTTTCTTCATCTTCGATCAATAGAATTTTAGTACTCATTCACGTGTCCTTTGATTGTTATTGTTTTGGAGTCTGTTGTCCTTCCGTAATGGTTTTTTTCAGAGTCTCTGCAGCAGTAGCAGCGCTGTCCATTGCGTTGTTCACGGAGTCTTTTCCTAAATCAGGTCCCTGGAAACGGTAACGGTAACCCAGGAAGAGCCCGATGACCAGTAGGGGAATGGTGATCCAGAAGAAGCATGCTGCCAAAACCACGAGTACGGTAATGGAGAATGCGGTCTTCACTTCACCATCTTTCAGGACCTCAATACTATTGATGTTCCCTTTGTGGATGAGCGTGGCACAAAACCTTCCGAACCTCCGAACAAGATCTCTCAGACTGTCTCTCCCCTGGTAATTGTTCGCACCGGATTCTTTGAATGTCCCCTTTGTATGGGTTTTTCCCCCTGTGCTGCTGTAGTAACCGCCACCTTCCGGAGGAGCTACCTTCCCCTGTTTTTCCAAATGGATCAATGCTTCCAGCATATCTCCGTTGGTTGCTTCCAAAGCCGCTTTGGCTTCATCGTAGCTCACGTTTGCTTTTTCGCGAAGCTTATCTACCTGTTCCAATGTTATCATATTACAATACCTCCTTGATTGATTGTGTTATCATCATACCAATCAAGTATAAAAGTACAATTTGTGCAAGATTAAAATACGATTAAATCTCGTTATAAGGTGCTACATATACTATAAATCTTATTGTTTACTATGCCAACCGATTTTTGATAAACTACACTGATTGACGATCCTCATGCTACGATCCAACGATGGTGCAAAATTTCAATTAGTGCAGTGGTATTCGCAGTATTTTCGGCAGATCTGAGCAGAATTTCAATTAGTGCAGTGATTATTACATTAAATCAATGCACTACCTGAAAATTTGCACAAAATCCGATAAAAATCCCGATTAAACCATGCACAACTTGAAAAATTGAACAGAATGCGACAGGCATTTCGACTCAGAACCACGTACAACTTGAGAATTTGCACAAAGGACTGTCCCCATGGGTTCAAAAGCAGCCACGGGGTCTGTCCCCATGGGTTCAAAAGCAGCCACGGGGTCTGTCCCCGTGGCTGGGATTATTTTTTGCTTGATAGCATCTGAACCGTTCTGTAGATATGCTCCTGCTCCTTGGCTGTCATTTCTGTAAGATATGAGACGGTCTTTAGAATTGTAGGGTTCTCAACGGGAGGGATTTTGTCCTCGAAGCTAAAGAGGGCAGCATAAGATATACCCAGAGCTTTGACGATCCTGTCCAGACTCTGGATGGTAAAGTTGCGCTCTCCCCGCTCGATCTTGCCCAGATGAGCCGGATTCAAACCGGCCTTATGAGCCAACTCCTCGATGCTGTATTCACGGATCAAACGAAAAGTACGCAGGCGGGAACCCAATTGTTGTTGAATGTTAACCATGTTGATTACTCCTGATGTCAGAATCATAACGCGAATATTAACGAGGAGCAAAGCCTCAAGAGGATCAGATAAATAAGTCCTCAAAAGCATTAAACAATGCTATAATAAATGCAATCCAGCGGGTCCGAAAGAGAGTTGAATTGTTTAGCAACACAAATGAAAGGTGTGGAATGGAGAATATACAGGCGACAGGCACATGGAGGGGAGTTCTTTTCATTGATAAGATGAAAGAGTATATCGAAGATGAGATCTTCCAGATTGATATCCAATCCATCGATGCACAGAATTTGATAACTGCAACAGTGATAGAGCAAGTACAGGAAGAAGATCTCTTTCTTAGTCATAGAGACAAATTCACGGCCTATCATGCAGAAGGAAAGCTGGATGCCCATAGCGGTGAGTTTCAGCTTTATTATAAGGCGGGCGGCCTCCACGGAGACCCTGTTACAGTAGAGCTTTCGGGGACCATAGATGAGAACAAGGAAACGATAGAGGGTCAATATCGAACGGCATCAAGGCAGCAATGGCAGGCATCATTCCTGCTGAAGAAGACAAAAACAGAGCCCCTGTGATTCTAAGTCAAGGGGCTCTGTCCTAAAATACTCTGTGTCTAATTATAGTCGATTGTTGTATAGGCATTCTTGCCATAGAGATAACCCAGAATCAAGGGTATCAGGTTAATGACGATAAAGAATTTGAACTGTGGATTCGCCATGCTCCCGATCAGAACAAACAGGGAACCGCAGGTTGCCAAAATGGGATAGATGATTCCATAACGCAGTGTCGTTATCTCTCTTTTTCTCCACATGTTAAACAGCACCAGGTAGAGAGGAATGTAAAGAAGATAGCTCATAGCGATGGCGATTTCAGACACATCCCCGTTGACCAGCCATGCATACTGATTCTGCAGAAAATGGACCACCCACCAGATCAAACAAACTGCCATAGCAAAAACAGCCGAATTTACAGGCATTTTGCTGTTGGGATTCAGCTTCTTTAAGCTTTCTGAACCGGGAAGGGCGTTTCTGAGAGCCAGGGAGTAAGGCAGCCGAATGCTTCCCAGGATAACTCCGTTTGTTGTTCCCATTACGGAAATGGTAACGAAAGCGGTAATCAATGTTGCAAATGTAGTTCCCATCAGATTTTCCGCAATCAGAGTAACACTGGCATCACCCATTTCCATTACCTGATCCGGGCCGATATAGCCACAGATTCCCAGGAAGTACAGGAGGTAGGCGATAAGTATGCATAGTGGAGCAGCTACCAGAGCGCGGGGCATATTCCGTTTTGAGTCTTTTACCTCATGAGCAACGGCCATAGAGACTACCCATCCATCAAAGGAGAAGGCCACGGGACCGATGGCTGCGACCCAGGCAAGCGTCTTGGTTGCTTCAATGGCTTCGGGTGACGGGTTCATAACTACGCTGATAGGATCTCCCAGAAAGATGCCGCCGAGGGCAACAACGAATAAAGGTATGAGTTTAATGATTACGGAAATTTCCTGGAAGAGTCCTCCGGCCTTCGCCGAAGCGATATTGAAACCATAGCAGATCAGGAACCAGGCAAAGCCTACGGCCATCCATCCGTTGAATCCCCAATCCAGTCCGAATAGCGAGCAGAAATAGATGCCCGTTACCCAGGAGAGGATTACAGTAAGAGTGGGGTAATACACAAACGTCTGGAACCAACCAAACATAACAGCCCAACGGGTACCGATAAATTCATTGTAATAGGTGATCGGTCCACCGGGCTTGTCTGTTCTTGCAGCCAATTGGCTGAAGCAGAGGCTCCCAAAGATGATTGTGAAAGAGGCGATACAGAAGATCAGGACCGCCAGGCCTACATTACCGCCGGTGTATGCCAACATATCGTCCGACTTAAAGAAAATACCGGACCCAATGACGATACCAACGATCATAGCCACCGCTGTGAACAAGCTGTACTCACGTTTTTGTGTTTCCAAGCAGAATCACATCCTTTCGGTAAAAATATTTATTGAAGATAATTCCAATAACAGTATGTAAACAAGGATCAGAGTGTTTCCTGATCGATCTGCTTTTTCTTTTCCGGCAACTGCGATATGATAACAGCGGCGAACATGAGGATGCAGCCTGCCAGTTCTCTGCCTGACATGATTTCCGTCAGTATAAGGAAACCGAAGACCGCTCCGAAAACAGCTTCCATGCTGAGAATGAGCGATGCCACTGTAGGTGACGTGTGCTTCTGGCCGAGGATCTGGAAGGTAAATCCTCCACCACAGGAAAGGACGCCCGCGTATAAAATGGGGACCGCTCCTCCCAGAATGGCATCCAGTGTAGGCCTTTCGAATATCAGCATCCCGATAGTGCTCCAGGATGCACAGACGATAAATTGTGTGAGAGCTAATTTGATGCTATTTACATAGGGATTGAAATGATCGATGGACAGAACATGTGCAGCCCAGAAAAATGCTCCGATCAAAACTACAAAATCCCCCCATGCAATGGTAAAGGACTCCGTGATCGTGAGAAAGTAAAGCCCTGCTGTGCCGATCGCCACCCCGATCCAGCACTGGATACCCGGCCGTTGCTTGAGAAACAGACCGGCTACCGGCACCAGTACTATGTAGAGGGCGGTGATAAATCCGGTCTTTCCCGCCGTAGTGAACACCAGACCGTATTGCTGTAGAATGGAGGCAACAAAGAGGACGGTACCGCAGGTCCCTCCGGCAATCATCAGAGACCTTCTATTTTTGGATTTTTGCTCAGGCGTCAGGGGAGGGGTTTCTCCCGTATTGTCTTTCAACGCTTGAGCTTCTTTTTTGTTCATGATGTATAAGATGGGCAAAAGCACAGACGCACCCAACCAAAACCGAATGGCTGTAAAAGTGAGAGGGCCTACATAATCCATTCCAACACGTTGCGCCACGAAGGCCAAACCCCAGATCAGGGCAGTCAACAGCAGGAATAGGTTACCGGTAAGCTTCTTTTTATCCATTCTTTGCACCTCAATATTCATTCCATATAAAAAACAAATCGGACAGGCAAGTTTTACATGTTGCTATCCTACTATTAAATATGATTGCTCAAAGCTTGTCAAGATGATATACTATCGCATTATAAAGCGTAACCAGTCAGAGTCGGATCGACAGGGAATCAAGATAGTAAAGAGGCATATCAAGTATGAATAAAAAGAAATATCAGGATGCTCTATACGAAGTCCGCAGGATAAGAGATTTAAGGGAATTGATCCATAGCAGTGCTGAACTTTTCGGATACAGAGCAGCTTTTTTAATAAAGGATAAACCCGGCGGAGAATATCAACCGGTTTCATACATACAGATGTTAAGCGACATGAACGGTCTTGGCACCGCCCTTCTGAACAGAGGCTTCGGTGGCCAGAAGATTGCTATCGTTGCGGAAAACCGTTATGAATGGGTACTCTCTTACTTCGCTGTTTGCTGCGGGACGGGCATCTTTGTTCCCATTGAAAGAGAACTGACGAAAGAGGACATTAAAAACCTCCTCATGCGTTCCGGGGCAACTGCTGTGTTTTTTTCCTCGAAAACAAAGGACCTGGTAGACGAGGCGACCCAAGACCAGGGTGAGGGAGTTCAGAAGATAAATATGGATCTTGCGGATCACCAGGAAGGGACATGGTCTTTCCGCAGGCTCATAGAGGAAGGCCGGTCTCTTTTAGAAGCCGGAAACACCGATTATCTGAATGCAACTATCGATCCGGAGGTCATGAGTCTCCTGCTCTTTACATCCGGCACAACAGGAACAGCCAAAGGTGTTATGCTTTCCCATAAAAATCTGGTTTCCAACGTGATGAACATGTCCATGTACGTTAATGTATACGGTTTTGTAGGTCTTTCTGTCCTGCCCATGCATCATACCTATGAAATGACATGTCATATTCTTACATCTGTATATCAGGGCTGTACGGTGGCCATTTGTGAGGGATTGAAGCATATAACGAAAAATATGGCGGAGGCGAAAGTCACCGTCATGCTTGGTGTTCCGTTGATTTTTGAGGCTATGTATAAACGCATTATGAAACAGGCCCAGAAATCGGGCAAATCCAAAAAAATGAGTCGGGCAATTGCCCTGTCTAAGAAATTACATCTCACTAACACAAATCTGCCACGCAAAATATTTAAAGAGGTTCACGATGCCATAGGAGGAGAAATGAAATTACTCATTTCCGGTGCCGCAGCTATGGATCCGGAAATTATCGAAAACTTCTGTGCCATGGGTTTGCCTATGATGCAGGGTTACGGCATGACGGAGTGTTCTCCCATCATAGCGGTCAACCGGGATCGATACAGTAAGGCCGCTTCTGTGGGAACAGCCATGCCC
>Ga0123334_1002820_pt1 | contig 19626 bp, 16 predicted proteins | sample BiotimSIPDNA_FD_89706 | JGI IMG/M metagenome (GOLD analysis project Ga0123334, IMG submission 89706) | Anaerobic biogas reactor microbial communites from Washington, USA - Biogas_R1 time_0 SIP DNA | ecosystem: Engineered > Bioreactor > Anaerobic > Unclassified | place: Washington, USA... | reverse complement strand
TAGGGAAGACTGCAAAAGGCGACACCGTGTACTATTTTTCTTCTCCTGATACGTTCGAACCACAAAAAGTGGTTGATACCGATAGTGATAACACGAAATCGTACAAAGGGGTTGCCTCTCTGGCTTTGATGACAATCGCCTTTGCAACGGTAATTGTGATAATTGTTTTAGCGGTCATATTGAAAAGTATAAAAAGAAGGAATACCGATGAAGACGAAGATAATCAATTATAAGGATGTGAATGCAATCGAGATCATCGTGAACAATCTACGTAACGATGAAGTGGCGATTATCCCCTGCGATACGATCTATGGTATTGTTGCCAGAGTCCCGCAAGGTCAGAAAAAACTTGAAAAGATGAAAGGCAGACCCGAGGGCAAACCCTTTTTGCAGCTTGCCACCCTCGAGATGATCAAATCGGAACTTCTAGCCCAACTCGATACTGCCATCGCTGATTGCTGGCCAGGTCCTCTGACGGTAATCTTGCCCACAAAACATAACGGCGCGATAGCCTACAGGGTTCCCGCTGATCCATTTCTCATGGAAATACTCATTGCTCTGGGCCAACCGATGTATTCTACCAGCGTGAACAGTTCGGGGAAGGCTGCATTGAATATGTTTGAACACATCGTAAGCGAATTTAAAACAAAAGTCCCGTTGATTGTCGAAGGAATTCTCCCCGAGAATTCATTGCCATCAACGATCATCGATGCGACGCAATACCCCTACAAACTCATCAGGCAGGGAGCCATGGACGTAGGGGCATTGCTCAGGGATTCTACATCGTGATTCGCCGAGCTTCGAGATAATAACGTTTTTCATGGGCTTCACCCATGCTGAAGGTCTTTCTCGGCAACGCACCGTCGGTGACGACCGTGGAGAAGAAAGACCTTTTGTCGATGGCTGGCAAGAACAAACCGATATTGTTCGGTTTAGTTCCTAATTTCAGCGTTACGTCGCTTCCATGAATATAATCAACATGGACTTTCGATGAATCGATAACAGCTTGCAATGTCCCGGCTACAATCGAAGCAACTCCATGTTCGATCTCAACAACAGCCATGCCATGCTCATCGACATAGCCGAAGCGCTGAATCATATCGGTAATCGCTAGTGCTTGTTCGATCTCCTTCAGGTCATGTACTGAACGTACTTTATATGAAGAACAATGATGGTGCAGCTGATTGAAAAACTGCTCGTTATCCATATTGAACAATACCCTGTGGATAGGCTCGAACTCCAACGCCGGATCATAGATATTTTCAATCTCGACTAATGCGAAGCGGGCAGGGTGGTTTTCTCTCTGCGCATCGCTCAAAGTCATTTTCTTGTCTTCCCAACATGATTTCGCTGTGGCGAGAGAATGATTCCCGTCTCCCATAGCGAACAATAATGGATTTTCCGGATCAAGCCGGTCAAATAGATGATGGAATGCTCGTGAGATTTTCGATAGCACTTCTTCCCGTTGTACCCTGTAGGCTTGTACAGTACCGCCTCCCATCATTAATTCAGTTTCGTATACTTTAGGCAATTGCTCATGCATCAGAATCAATGGCTCGATGACCGTCTTTTGTACATCATCGATCAAAACCAGAATGTGGGGCAGTTCTAACAACGCGTCTTTACGGATTTCTTTTCTTGGCGGGATACGGCTCAGAATGGTCCCTTCTGTCGCGCGTATCAAAGTTCTCGAATCCTTGGCGTAATCATACTGCTCAAGATCAAGTGCGATGAGCAATCCCCAACGTCCGGGGTTTTTATTAAACGTTCGATGAACAAGGAAAAAACTTTCTTCATAGGTATCGAACAGATCTCGTTCGAGATATGAACGCATGGTTGCATTAATCGCTGCGATACGACGTTCAGGTTGGATTTGATCAAGGTATACTTCAGGAAATATTAAGCGTAGGGATGAGGGAGCATCCTTTACGAAATCATCCACCTTCTGCCAGTATTCGGGCTCTGACGTGTACTGATCGCAGGCAACAACAGCCCATCGCTTTAAATCACACGTATGTTTCGGAACTAGAATATCGGGTACATGAATCCCCAATGCTCTCAACGAGGCTTTCGCTCCAGTCATTTTCAACTCCTGTGTATGTGTAGGTTTCATCCCCATGGTATGCTCTTATCAGACATTCCGCAATTATAAATATTCGATTACCAACATGAAGTCAAACCTTTCAAGTCTGTTCACAGATACCTGTGCCGTATGATTACTTTATGGTATACTCTCAATATGTTGATAGCTCGTCGTGTATTGGCCTTTTCCGGGCGAATTCAAACTTATATGCTGTTACTGTATGCCTTCGTGCTGATTCTATTTGCACTGGGCCTTTATTTCCCGTTAATGAGCGAGTATATCAATAGCATCGTCACCGTTCTCGAACTGTTTACCTGGCTCCACATCATGTACGCAGGGCTTTTAATGCTGTTGGTATTTTTTATATGGATCAAAGATAGTATCTTGCCTATCAAGGAAGTTATGTTGATCTTGACAAAGTTGGCAGCGGTTGCCTGTTGCGTGATTGTTGTCAATATCATCGATTCGGTATTAGAAAATGGTTTCGTAATCCTATTTTAGGAGATTTCCAATGGAAAAGACATTTGTTGCGGTACGGGGAGCCATTCAAATACCTCGCGATGATCCTGAATCAATACAAAATGGAATCAAAAAACTATTCGAAACTCTATGGGAAGACAATCCCGCGATACATTTCTCATCTTGTATCGATATCATGTTCACCGTCACTGACGATTTGAAAAGCTTGAATCCTGCCACTGCTCTGAGAAAATCATTCGATGCGGTTTCAAGTCCGCTGTTCTGCATGCAAGAACCAAAAATCAACGGTATGATGCCGAGAGTTATCCGAGTCATGCTACATGCCTATGTTCCTGAAGGAACCGAAGTGCAGCACGCATATTTGGGCGGAACGCAATCCTTGCGCCCGGATATCATGTTACGTTCTTGACAGTTTGCCCATGTGGTGTACAATAAACAAGTCATTCCAAAGGAGAGTCTCCAATGCAAAGAAAAGCGATACTACTTTTTGCACTCATGTTCGTATTGAGTATTTCATTCGTGTTCGCATCCGCTGCTGAACTCGATCAAGCTGATGTACTGTATAAGCAGGACAAACTTGAAGAAGCTAAGATAGTTTTGGACAAGTTGCTGGTCAACGCAACCGATCCGGTTTCCAAAGCTGAAATACTTTGGCGTTTATCCAGGGTAACTTTGAACATCGGAGATGAACTCGATGCCGAAGGCGCAACTGACGACGTACTTTTCGCGAAGTATGAAGAAGCGCAGGCATACGCCGAAGAATCCATCGCATTGCATCCAATGTCAAAAGGCTACCAATGGAGAAGCGCGAGCGTTGGCAGATGGGGTGAAACAAAAGGACCTCTCAACGCTCTTTCAAAAGCTCCTTTACTTCGCGACGACCTCACCGTAGTGGTAAACGATTATAATGATGTCGATAATTCCGATGCATGGTATGTCTTGGGCCAGCTATATTTCCAACTACCCGGCTGGCCGATTTCTTTCGGTGATTTGGATGTAGCCATTTCGTACACGAGAAAAGCCTTGGATACCATTCCGAGCGATGAGTTGTATCCGAATCATTACCTTGCACTTTCCAAGATGCTTTGGAAACGTAACTGGAACGTTTCCAAACGATCTTCGAAGATCAATGATTTCCAAAAGAGTTGGAACAAGGCAAACCAGACGAACATCGAGCGCCATAAATATTATGAAGGGGCCGAAGGCACTTCCAAGGTCCCGTTCTATTCTACGGTCGCTTTGAATAAGATGAGTGATAAGCAAGAAGCGGTATTGTTACTCAATTACGCCATTGCAGCGTTCAAAGTGTGGAAAAATCCGTCCAGGGGAGATTTGAGAAGTTACAACGACATCCAAGCCATGTTGAAAGAGTATGGCTACTAGGAAAATTGCTCCTCGATGACCTTGACACAACACCCTGTCTCTGCGTATGCTAGCGAAGGTCAATTTGCCACCTTAGCTCAGCTGGCCAGAGCACGTGACTTGTAATCTCGGGGTCGTCAGTTCGAATCTGACAGGTGGCTATGCTACCCGAAAAAAACGCTTGTGCCGCATCCGACATGGGTGCAGATGATCAAATCGATGCCGTCATGCACGTTTCTTGATGCATTTGCTATTGACATTCGGTTTTCATTTGGGTATGGTAACGAAGTCATTTATTTCTAGGGGAGGTTCCCGAGCGGTCAAAGGGGGCAGACTGTAAATCTGTTGGCTAAGCCTTCGAAGGTCCGAATCCTTCTCTCCCCAAACAGGCCTTCTTCTCATGAGGAAGGCCTGTTTCATCTGTGAGGACACCATGGAATGTTTTTATGACGGTGGCCTGAAATTTTCTTGTACTGGTTGCCGATACTGTTGCGGAGTAGAACCAGGATACGTGTTTCTTACACGGGACGATGCCGAACGGCTTGCCTCCCATATCGGTATCTGCCTTGATGAATTCATCAAAGTCTATTGCCGAAAGGTCCCGATGGGTAGTATCTCTTATATAAGCTTGTTGGAAAAGGAACACAATGATTGTATTTTCCTTGACGACAATGGATGTTCCGTGTACGAAGCGAGACCAATCCAATGCATGACCTATCCTTTTTGGGCTTCGATTCTTGAAAGTCGACAGACGTGGAAAGAAGAGGCGACATCCTGTCCTGGCATTGGAAAAGGACGTCTGTACACACGTGAAGAAATCGATTCAATGGTGAAACTCAAGGAAGGTGTTGAACCGATGGTCGTGAACAATCGCGATTAGCAGGAGATTATGGCTAAATATTCCGAAGCGGTAATCGAACAGATCAAAACGAAATTATCGATCGTTGAAGTCGTCGGGAACTATTTAATCCTTAACAAAAAAGGGGATCGATATTGGGGTTTGTGTCCGTTTCATACGGAAAAGACACCCTCGTTCTCGGTTCTTCCAGACAGAGGGTTCTTCCATTGTTTCGGTTGTGGCAAAAGCGGTTCAATGTTTGATTTCGTAATGGAAATGGAACATATCAGTTTTCCGGAATCGGTGCGCATGCTCGCTGAATCATGTGGTGTAGCCTTACAAGAAGAAACCGAAATAGAAAAAAAACGAAAAAACGAGGTTGACACACTTAAGGATCTGTACGGTAAATTGGCAGCTAGCTTCCACTATATCTTGAAAGAAACTTTGCAAGGAGCCAAGGCACGCGCTTACTTGGACAGAAGGAAGATCAGCTTTGAAATCCGTGAGAAATTTTTACTCGGATATGCGCCTGAAGATCCCGAGTGGCTCTACCGTTTCCTTGTTTCGAAGCATTACAGTGAAAAACTGTTGTTGCAATCTGGATTGTTTTCCAAACGGAACCACCGGTATCCACTATTTACCGATCGACTGATGTTTCCCATTCGTGATTGGAAAGGCCAATGCGTCGCATTCGGGGGCAGGGATCTTAGCGATCGATCGAAAGCGAAGTATATCAACACTCCTGAAACGTCTTTTTATAAAAAACGCGAGATCGTATACGGATTATACGAAAGCATATCTTCGCTGAAAAAAAATGAATCTGCTTATTTGTGCGAGGGATATTTCGATGTCATGGCACTTCACCAATCTGGACTCGATACGGCCATGGCCCCCCTTGGTACGGCATTTACCGCAGATCAAGGCAGAATGATAAGGCGTTATGCAAACAAAGCCTACCTCTTGTTCGATTCGGATAGAGCAGGGCAAGCGGCGACCCATAAGGCACTTATCATTTGTGAACAACTTTCACTGGAGGGAAGGGTCATCGTCCTGTCCGAGGCCAAAGATCCCGCCGAACTGATGGAACGTGAAGGTGAAAGTGCGGTAAGAGATGCTTGTTCATCAAGTTGGACCGCCTTCGATCATCTTGTAAATTCAGCGGTAAATCTGTATGATGTCAAGAAGCCTAAAGGAAAACTTCAAGTATTGAACGAAGTAAAACCGTATTTGGATGCGGTCGACTCTGAAATTGTTAGGCAGGAATACCTGCGACATCTCTCCGACCGCTTGGGGATAGCACTTGAAACTCTCCTGCAAGATTATAAGGTATCCGGGACCAAAACTCCGGTTACCACAGATGTTCCCAAAGAAAACTATTCATGGAGCCGTTCGATCGATTTGTACGCCGTGATGACATTGATGAATAACCGCCACCTCTATTCTGCATACAGGAATAAATTGCGAATAAGCGATTTGTCCGATGAGGCAGCTATCGAATTATATACCGTTTTGGAGAATGCTCTACGAGCTGATATGTCCGCATCAGATGAGATCGTTCTCTCCATGATTCAAGATCCATATGTACGGCAACTTGTTGCAATGAGTTTTCAATCTGGCGAATTCATAAGTAATCCAGAACAGCTGTTGGACGATTCGGCTAAAAGAATGGCCATACGACGATTGGAGAACAAACGAAAGAATATTGAGAAGTTGCTGAGGGTGGCGGAGATGGAGGAGACCGGATCACAGGATGTGACGGAACTCCTACAAGAGAAAAAATCGCTTGATGAACAATTGGCGAGAATGAGGAAACTTGAACATGTCTGATATTGAGAACAAGGAATTTTTCCAACTATTACTGGCTAAAGGCAAATCGGAAGGCCATTTGTTCTTAGGCCAGTTGCCTGAATTCCTTCCTGATGAATTTAAATCGGAAGAAGCTTTGGATGAAATCACCACATTATTGGAACAACAAGGTATTCTTCTTGCTGATGAAGAACCCGCTGAAGTCGAAAACAGCCATATTCCCGAACTCGAACCGGCTGATGATTTAATTGATCTCGGTTCTGAGGTGGATGATGACGATGAAATGGACGAAACAGAAGAGGAAGAAGATCTTGAAGTGGATTTGGACGCAGATATCGGCGGTTTGACAGGTATTGCCACTGCTTCGAGAAACATTGATGATTTGGATGACAGCAAGCTTATCAGTGACCAGGACGAAGAGCTTGACGATGACCTTGAAGATGATGATTTGGATGAAGAAGAAGACGAACCCGATATGGACAAATCGTATGATAAGAGTTCATTAGACTCATACGATGAGGTCAGTGGATATAATTCAAGGGATTCAATTGCAGATTTTGATGATGATAGCGATCCTGATTCATCAAGAGAAGCTTCAACACGGAAAAGCGGAATCCTCGGTAGTGACAAATCGGACAGTTCTGTCGATGACCCGATTCGTCTTTACCTGAGGGAAATCGGAAGAGAAAGTCTGCTGAATGCCGAACAAGAAGTCGAGTTGTCCAAAAAAATGGAAGAAGGAGCTGAAATCATTAAGGATGTCATCTTACGCTCAGGAATCATGATTTCAAGCTTCTACGATATTCTCGACATTGTGAACATGCGTTTCGATGAAGAAGAATTGGAATTCTCTCCAAAAGAATTGAAGGAAAAGATGAATGACCAGAAGCGCTACCTCCAATTCTATAGGGAAATATTAAAAGAAATCGGAACCCCGCTTAAAAACTACATGGAATTGAAAAAGAATACGATTGCCACCGGTGGGGACATACTGCATGACGAATCGTTTGCAAAGAAACGTAGCATGCTTCTCAAAAAACTTTCAAAAATTGAATTGCAGCCCGAAGAGATCGTCGGGTTCACTGACAAATATCTTTCAGCTGAACGTGATATCTATGAGTTACAGCGTAAAAAAGCATTCATTGAAGAGCAACTCGGTGTTACAAGTGTCAAGGATCTGCGCTTGATGGGAAGGAATCTTGCAGTCCCGTCGCAAAGAACTGAATTGGAAAAACGCCTGAACATGGGATCTGACAAAATAAAAGATTTGATCCGCGATGTGCAATTGACAGAAAAAAGTTTGAAAAATATCGAATTCGATTTCGAAGAAAATTGCGAAGACATCATTTCATATGCCAAGGAAATCATGAGAGGCAGAGAGATGATGAAAAGTGCGAAAGATCGCCTGATCCAAGCGAACCTCAGACTTGTGGTCAGCATTGCCAAGAAATATACGAACAGAGGCCTCCATTTCTTCGATCTCGTACAAGAAGGAAATATTGGCCTGATTAAAGCTGTTGAAAAATTCGAATATCGCAAAGGATATAAATTTTCGACCTATGCGACATGGTGGATCCGCCAGGCAATCACCCGTTCCATCTCAGACCAGGCAAGGACTATTCGCGTACCAGTCCACATGATCGAACAGATCAATAAGGTTGTGCGGGAATCCCGAATGCTCATGCAAACGTATGGCAGAGAACCGACTGACGATGAAATTGCAGAAAAACTTGGTTGGACGGCACAAAAAGTTAAAGCAGTCAAAAATGTTGCCCGTGAACCTATCTCTTTGGAAACTCCGGTAGGTGAGGAAGAGGATTCGTTACTGAGTGATTTCATCGAAGATAAGGATGTCGAAAACCCGGCAACCCAGACAGCTTTCACATTGTTGCAGGAACAACTCAGGGAAGTGTTGGAAACATTGCCTCCTCGAGAACAGGAAGTTCTCAAGATGCGTTTTGGTTTAGAGGATGGATACTCATTGACATTAGAAGAGGTCGGGTTGTATTTTGAAGTAACGCGGGAACGTATCCGACAGATCGAAGCAAAGGCACTTCGTCGATTACGGCATCCGAAACGCAGCAGAAGATTGAAAGATTTCATATAGAAGACACATAGAGCAGGAGATAGCGTTATGCAGGAAGAGTTTGAGAAACTCCGAGGATTACAAGAAGTTCTGGCAAAAAAGTTCATGGTGCTTGAGGAAATTAAAGATATCCCGAGGACTTTGGAGACCAAACAGGAATTATTGACCAGAGGTAAGAAAACTTACCTTGAAAAACACGAGCGGTATGAAAAGGCCAAAGAAGAGTTGAAAAACCTGCGTGCTAGCCTGGATCAAGCTGAGCTCGACCGAGAAAAATCGGAAAAAAGAATGGAAGAAATCTCTACCCAGCGTGAATACGAAGCGCTCGAGAAAGAGATCAAAGATGCGACAGCTAGAGAACAATCGTTACGCAAGAGCCTTCTCGCGAAAGAAAAGTATTGTTCAGAGCTGGAAGAACAGTTAGAAGAACAAGAAGCACTGATTGAGCTTCAAGAAGATGAAGTCCGTACCGAGACAGAGAAAAAGGATGAAGAGCTTTCAAAAAAAGAGCACGAGCTATTGGACTTGAAGCAACAAGAAGAATCCTTGAGCCCTGGTTTGGAAGAATCGATTTTGTATAAGTTCGAGCGGATCATCAAGAATAAGAACGGTATCGGTATTGTTCCGGTCCATGGTCTCGTTTGCCAAGGATGCCACATGACTTTACCGGTCCAGATGGTCAACGAGGTGAGAAAAGAGGAAGAATTTAGATTCTGTCCATATTGCAGCAGGATTCTCTTCTATGAACATGTTGAGACTTCAAATGAACAATTCATGACCCATATAGCTGAAGCCGAAACTGAAATTCAGGAGGGATCGATGGCTGATTTCGTCGATACCGACGAATTCGACGATTTGTTATAATATTTTTGGGCGGACCTGACGATCGCCGGGGAAGCGATTCCTCGGAGGAAAGTCCGGGCTCCACAGAACATGACGCCGGGTAACCCCCGGGAGCCGAAAGGCTACAGAAAGTGCCACAGAAAATATACCGCCTGATTTCAGGCAAGGGTGAAATGGTGGGGTAAGAGCCCACCGCGATTCTGGTAACAGGATTGGCAGGGAAAACCTCGTCAGGAGCAAGACCAAGCAGCAGGTGGGTTGTTCGTCCGATACCTGCGGGTAGGTCGCTAGAACGTAACGGTAACGTTGCGTGTAGATAGATGATCGTCCCCGACAGAACCCGGCTTACGGTCCGCCCTTTCATTACAAATGCATGCGCTCGCTTGACACGGGCGCATTTTTGTTAACATAAGGATTTTATGGACATGCAAAGAATTAATATCATCCAATCATGTAACGATAAGCTATTAACCATACAGAACCCTGCTCGTTACATAGGCGGTGAATACCAAACTAATCCCAAAAAACTAGAGAAAGCAAAGTATCTGGCTGCCTTATGCTTCCCTGATCTGTACGAAATCGGCATGTCCAATCATGCAATGAGAATTCTCTATGATCTTATCAACTCCATATCGGATGAAGTGCTCTGTGATAGAGTTTTCTCCGTTGCCCATGATTTTGAAGCCTTACTCCGACAACGGGAAATTCCGCTTTATACTCTCGACCATTCGATCGCATTGAAGGATCTTGATCTCTTGGGGTTCTCAATCGGATATGAATTGGCAGCGACGAACATCTTGCAAGTACTTGAACTTGGAAATATTCCATTGCATGCCGTTGAACGAACCGAACAGGATCCGATTGTCATTGCAGGAGGGCCGGCAATCACCAACCCTCTCCCTTTTTCTCCGTTTTTTGATTTTGTATACATCGGGGAAGCAGAGGGTGGGTTGAAAGAACTGGTAATCATTCTCTCTGAGATGAAACAACTCGGAGCCACCCGAAATGAAATGATTGATCGGATTCGAGCATATCCATTTTTATGGTACGAGGGGAAACGTCTGGCTGTCAGGGCTATCGATACGTCGTTTGCGCAAACAACGACACCTGCGACTTTCAACCATTTTGTCGTACCCAACTTCAAGGTTACGCAAGACAATGGCGTAGTGGAAATCATGCGTGGGTGTCCGAATGGTTGCCGTTCTGTCATGCAGGACAATTTTACAAACCGTATCGACAAAAAAAACTTGATGAGATATCAGCTCATGTTGCCCAATACGTTACTGATTTTGGTTATCGGGAAGTTACATTGAGTTCTCTTTCCAGCGGAGACCATCCGCAACTCAGGCAAATCGTGGAGCATCTCAATGATGAATGGGCTTCCAAACATATTTCATTTTCATTGCCTTCATTGAAGGTGAGCAGTTTCTCACTCGATATTCTAGAACAGCTGTCCGAGGTTCGGAAAAGCGGATTGACCTTTGCGATTGAAACTCCTTTGCCACAGTGGCAGAAAGCTATCAATAAAGAAGTATCCTTACCTCAGATTATTGAAATTATTGAACAAGCGAAGAAGCGTGGATGGCGTTTGGCAAAGTTCTATTTCATGATCGGTCTTCCGTTTACACAGCTTGAAGAAGAACATATCGCAATCGTAGAATTCATCTCGGCAGTTCATCAAGCGACGAAGATCAACCTCAATATCAATATCGGGACATTTATCCCAAAACCTCACACACCGTTTCAATGGGCATCCCAACTTGATCCTCAAACAGCGAAGAGCCATTTGATCGGAATAAAAAAGGATATCCAGAGCAGGGTAAGAGGTGCGAAGGTTTCGTTTCATGAACCATGGGTTTCCTATGTCGAAGGTTTGATCAGTCGTGGTGATGCCTCTGTTTCGAAGATTATCGAATCAGCGTATGTTAGAGGATGCAGATTGGATGCTTGGGAGGAGTTTTTTGACATACACGCCTGGCTAGAAACCATACATGAATCTACGATTGACGTAGAATCGATTCTCTATCGCGAACGAACCATTGATGAACCGTTACCTTGGGATTCAATCTCGATGCGGGTGTCAAAACACTTTCTGGGTTCAGAATGGATTGCCGCCGGTAAGGGAGAAATGACTGCGAGATGTCTCAATGAATGCGATCATCTCTGCGGTGTCTGTGGCAAGCAGTATCAAGTAGTCGATATCGATTCAGTTGATATTCCTCATAGTGAAAATAAACGACTGGAAGTTGAAGGATCTAGGCAACTAGCGGTAATGCTCCGGTATGGAAAAACGGGAAAGGCCGTGTATGCTTCACATATAAGCGTTATGAGGATTTTTGAACAGGCATTTCAGCGGTCAGGAATCCCAATCGCATTCACGCAAGGTTTTAACCCTAAACCAAAGTTAGAATTTGTCAATCCGCTCTCGATGGGGATCTCAGGTGACAGGGAACTATTACTCGCACAAGTTTTATGTACACCCGCAATGTGTACAGCATTCCCAGTGGAATTATTGAATAAAGCGCTTCCAGAAGGTTTTGAAGTATTTCAATATCAATTCTTTGACGAGACAGAACGACGAATTACATTATCTAGGTACCTCGGATCCAGTCGGTATGAAATTAGCAATATAAAAAATCCAGAGCTTGTGAAACAACTTGAAAACCTTATTCCCGGCGATTTTGAATCGCTCGGGTACGAGATTTCTCACCTTGGGGCTGAAGTATTCGTTGTCAGAGTCAAAGGCGAGAGTAATCTCGTTAAACTATTGTTTGGTAAGGACTCCGATCGATTTGCCATATTATCCGATCTTTCCATCAAAAGAACCGGCCTTTTCATCCATGATGAAAATGGAATGTCATTAGATTACTTTTCACTAAAATTATGATGGCAATAGATATAATGGCTTCCGGATAGACGTACCATCGGTGGAAATTCCTTATAACAGATATCACCGACTTGACGATGGCACCTGCCCGCAAAGGGACATCCTTTGGGTTTCTTGCCAGGATCGGGCAATTGTCCTCCCAAACGGATAGGCTTTTTCTGCTTCTTGGGATCTGTTTCAGGTATGGAAGATAACAATGCTTCGGTATACGGATGAAAGGGAGGGGCCATGATTTCGTCTCTCTTCCCATATTCACAAATTTTTCCAGCGTACATGACCATAATATAATCGCTGATATAGTTAATGACATTCAAATCATGTGAAATGAATAGATATGTCGAATTAGTTTCTTGCTGTAAATCATTTAGAAGATTAAGGACGGATGCCTGTACAGAAACATCCAAAGCACTGGTCGGTTCATCACAGACGACTAGATCGGGTGAAATAGATAAGGCTCTGGCTATGGCAACCCGCTGCTGTTCGCCTCCGCTGAGCTGTCGAGGTTTTTTCTTGATGTAATCGGAACCGAGATCTACCTTTTTCAACATTTCCAATATCTTTTTACGCCGTTCTTCAGCAGAATGGATATGCATGAGCCGTTTCATTGGCCGACCGATTATCTGCTCGATCGTATGTGACGGATTAAGGCTGTTTCCAGGATTTTGGAAGATTAGCTGGATCCTTTTTAACATATCGGGACTTCGTTTATTCCACGCGATAGAGATGTCAGAACCATCAAAAAGAATGCTACCTTTAGAAGGTTTATAGAGACCGGCAACCATGTGCGCCGCAGTTGATTTGCCACAACCCGATTCTCCCACCACACCCAATACCGAACTCTTCGCTACCGACACAGCAATACCGTTTACCGCATATACCTTACGACGACTTCCATAGATTTTATGGAGATTGTCAATTTCTAACAACGGTCGGTCTTCAAAGACCTGCTGTTCAACTACGGGTTTCTCTTTCAAAAGATGTTTTGTGTCAGTGATATCGGTCGCATATGCACGGTCACACGCAGCCATATGCGATTGACCGACAACTCTCATCCCATAGGTATTTTCGCATGTTGCGTTGCGTTTCTCACATCGATCAGCGAATGGACATCCAACATCTTGGTTTCCCCTTCGTTTAACATATCCGTTAATCGTATTAAGCATTGTTTCTTCTTTTACAACGCCCCCACGGGGCATACAATTTATTAATGCGCGGGTATACGGATGAGACGGATGATCAAAAAGTTGTTCTTTAGGACCGTGTTCAACGATTTCACCGTTATACATCACGACAATCCTGTCAGCGACCTTATTTATAACTCCCATATCATGTGATATGTAGATGAGTGACATGTTGAGCTTTTCTCTCAACTCTTTCAATGAATCAAGGATGACTGCCTCGGTAGTAACATCAAGAGCTGTCGTAGGTTCGTCAAGGATCATCAGATCTGGACTACACAGTATCGCCATGGCGATACAAATCCTTTGTTGTATACCGCCGCTGATCTGATGCGGATAACGTCGTACGACTCGCTGTGGTTCACTGATATTCATCATCTGCAAAGCTTCGATTGACGCCTTGCGAGCTTCGGTCCTATCGAGTTTTTTATGAAATATGCTCACTTCATCCAGTTGATACCCGATAGTGAGCGATGGATTCAAAGAAGAGTAGGGGTTTTGGAATACCATTGCAATCCGGTTACCTCTGTATTGTTCCATTTCTCGTTCGCTCATTGAAAGCAAGTCTTTATCTTTGAAGAGTATGGAACCACTGGATTTGGCATTTTTTGCTAAGTATTTCATCGTGGCAAATGCCATCGTACTCTTACCGCATCCGGATTCACCGATTATTCCGATAGAATCATTATTACCTAAGGTGAGCGAGACATTTCGAACAGCTGAAAACGTGCCGTCAAATGTCTCAAAATCAACATTTAAATTATTTATTTCTAATAAATTATCTTTCATTCACAAGAACCTTTCCGACAAAGTCGGATATGATAGATATGGCAATGACCAATGAAGCTATCGCCAAAGCTGGAAATAATACCGCCCAAGGAGCTTGACTGATTATGGGTTTGTTCTCGATAACCATCATACCCCAATCTGGTGTTGGCGGTTGCAACCCGACTCCTAAAAATCCCAATGAAGCAACCGTCATGATCGAGTAGGCAAAACGGGCTGTGGCCTCAACTATGATTGGTCCGGTAGTATTCGGAAGTATTTCCACGAACATGATATACAAATTGCTTTCACCTCGTATTCTTGCTGCAGACACATACTCTTTATTCTTTTCGGTCAATAACACACCTCTGGATACCCTTGCCGTAGCCGGAACGAATGCAATTGAAACAATCAAGGTCAACGAGATTATATTCGAATCGCCCAAGATACCAAGGACAACCATTGAAAGTACTAACGGCGGGATAGCCATCATGATATCCATGGCCCTCAAGAATACGGTATCGATTTTTCCTCCGAAATATCCTGCAATAAAGCCAAGAATCACTCCCATTAACGTAGATAGCATCGAGGTAAGCAAAGCGACAGTGAAAATTGATCTGCTTCCATATACGATTCGGGCAAAGATATCACGGCCCATGTTGTCAGTTCCCAACAGATGTCCTTTCACGCCCGGATTCACCATAATTTGTTGTGAATCTATTTCTGTATAAGTAAATGGAATCAATGAAGGTCCGAATATTGCCGCGAATAACCAAAGTGCGAGTATTGCTATTCCAATAATCGCGAGAGGACTTTTTTTCAATTGGTACCATAATTGACTCATGATTGGCCTCCTTGATGTCTGATTCTAGGATTAAGCAGACTGTAAAGAATATCAGTCAACATCGTGGATAGGGCGTAAATTATCGTAATCAATAATACACAGGCCTCTATGAGCGGAACATCCCTTGTTTTAATAGCTGTCATGAGCAAAGAACCCATCCCGGGAAACCCGAAGAGGGTTTCTACCACCACCAGCCCCCCGAACAACCATCCCATATTCATACCGATGATGGTAATAGTCGGAAGCAATGCATTTTTCAATGCATGGCGGAAAATTATATAATTCTTCGGTAACCCCTTGAGTGTCGCCGCCCTGACGTAATCTGAATTCATCACTTGGATCATGCTTGAACGTTGCATTCTGGAAACATAACCAAACATCACGAACGTGATGGAAAGGGCAGGCATCACTAAAATTTCAAGATTTTGCATCAATGTCTCACCGATGGGAATAATACTGACTATGGGCAATATATTAAGTTGCACAGAAAAAATAATTATCAATAGCACGCCCGATACAAATTCAGGTAAAGCCATTGTCGCCAGACCGAAGAAAGAAATCAGCGAATCAGCCCACTTTTTCTCCTTTACACCCGCAATTACTCCCAAGACAATCGAAAGAGGTACAAATATGATGAAAGCGGCCAAAGCTAAAATAAGTGAATGACCTACACGACGCCATAGTAAATCATTGATCGGTACATTTCGCATATATGCTGAAGTCCCAAGGTCTCCTCTGATCACATTACCGACCCACGTGACATAGCGTCGTATCACCGAATCGTTTAGTCCCATTGACTCCCGTAAATCCCGTAACGATTCCTCTGTAGCGCTCTGTCCCAAAATCATTTGTGCCACATCACCGGGCATGATTTCTACGAGCAAGAAGATGATGAATGACATTACCACCAAAGTGATAATCAGACTGAACATCCTCTTTGTTATCAATTGTAAAATTTTTTTCATGATAGTTCCATTTTCTTTATATAGTTAACTAATTTGATTCATGCGCGATTCAACATCCATTCAATGCCCGTTCTCACATCGGCTAATATGATATTACCAACAACTTCATTAGACATCATGAATTGTCGGTTTGTCAACAATTTGAATTCCCACTGCAATCTCAATCAATTGACAATCCAACAAACGGTGAGATCAGGCATAGACAAGGTAGAATGTGTCGGTAACATTAAGATGGAAGGTTATCGCATACAATATGGGAACCAAACCAACATGTGTACTGTATGCTAATTTGGTTCCCAATAAAATAATATTACTTGATATCAGCGTATTTAAGCTGTGGTATCATGGTCATTGGATGACGATAATCGATGATCTTATCACTGAGTGCAATCAATAAGGGAACCTGAACATTGAGTAATGGTCCTTCATCATGGAACCACTGTTGCAAATCATGATAATACTTCGTTCTTGTATCAAAATCTGGCTCGGCCGCAATCCTGTCAATCAAAGAATCGACGTAAGGATCACTTAAGTGTGACTCATTCCACGAACCACCGGACTTAAAAGCCAATGCCAATAACATGGACGGATCAACTCTGCCACCCCACCCAGTAATTGAAAATGGTACGTTCAACCAATACTGTGCCAGATATACGTCTCTCGTATAACCCTTGAGATTGATGGCGAAGCCTGCGGGTGCGGCCAATTCCTTGATTGTTTGGGATAACTCCTTTCCATATGGGTGATCGCTTGCATAATACAAGTCTACTGATACGCCATCTGGGTACCCGGCTTCGTCTAACAACTGCTTGGCCTTCTCGATATCACGACCTCTGAACTGGATGTCCTTGTATTCTGCCATGCTGTTCAATATAGGAGTTTCATTGTAGAAAAAACCGTCATTGAGTTCAGTTTGGGCCACACTTCGTGCCAATACTTCAGGATCGATCGTATATTTCAAGGCCAAACGCACACGGGGGTCATCGAACGGTTTTTCATCTACTGCCATAGCGATAAATCGATGTTCCTGATATGGAGATATCACGCTAACACCTTGTTTTGGCTCCAGACGTTCCCTGATTATCGGAGTGACGAACGGCACGATGTCAACCTGGCCAGACTCTAACATTGAAACTCTTGCATCGATATCAGCAATAAAGTAGATTGCAATATTATCAACTTTTGGTAATTCAGGATTCCAATAAGTCAAATTACGTTCCAACAATGCAGACTCCTTAGGGGTCATCTGCTTCAGCATGAATGGTCCGGTACCCATCGGTTTAGTTTCGCCAAAACTTGCATAATCATAATCACTTGAAAGAATAATCATATTGTAATCAGTGAATTGATATATAAAAGTCGGTCTTGGCGTGCTCAACCGTACAACCACGGTATAATCATCGATCACATCAACAGAGACAACATCTTGAAAATCTGCCTTTTTCAAATGCCCTACGGTAGGATCCTGTGTTCTTTCAATAGTGTATTTCACATCATTGGCATCAAATGTACTGCCATCGTGGAAAGTAACTCCTTCGCGAAGCTTGAATGTCCAGTTAGATCCATCATCTGTTTCCCATGAGGTTGCCAGTACGGGATCGAGAGTCCCGTCATGATAGTTCAGTTCAACAAGATATTCATAGATACTTGAATTCAGTGAGAATGCCTGTCCATCCCATACTCCCGGAGTAATGAGTCCCGGTACTTGTTCCGCGACCCTGATCGTCTTTGTCGAAGTAGTTTCCTTATCTCCTCCTGCAAATACAGGCAACATGGTAACTACAAGAATCAACGATACAAACAAGAAGATTTTTCTTTTTAACATTGCGTTCCTCCTTGAACTTCTAGTGTGATGATATCGGTCTACACATTGCTCTTCGATGAGCATCAGCACAACTATGTGTCAATCAGAGTGCTAGCAAACCGACAACTTTATTAATAACTATAAATTGTCAGTTTGTCAAGGCAGAGGTAAATAGTATGTATATCTTTGTCTGAATAGTATTTATTAGAAATTAATTGCCAAATAACATAAATACCGCATGAGGAATATCATAAAATCACCGTTAAAACAAGTGATTTTTGATGGTCGGATTGCTGAAAAGAAGAGATCCATAACTATTTCTACTCAATCAAAAGAGGAGGTGAGTATCAATTATTGGATGTACAAAGCTGAATTACCCGGTCCGATCGAGACGAAACTGACTACGATATCACGGGTTTGTTGTGCACCGACAAGAACGAGCGTATCCTCGGCTTCCAGCTTCATTTTCGGCCCCGGCGAGAGCAAGATAGAACCGGCGCGCCTGATAGCGATGACAGTAGCTCCTGTATGTTGCCAAAATTTGACCTCACCCAATGTCTTATCAACGAGAAACGACGTAGGGTCGATTGTGCATTCATAGGTAAAAAACGGATTGCTGGCTGCAAAACGTTCTGTGGAATCCACTAAGGTTTTGACTATCGAAAACAGCTCCTGTCCGATTCTTTCATGAGATTCGATCAATTCATGCATCTTCGCCAACAGTTCGCGTGTTTGATCTCTATTTCCGTGTAACGCTATATAATGCTGCGCATTTGCTTTAGACACCACTCGGACACCGCTGTTTTGGTATACAGCTACTACCTGCTGTTCTTCCAGCAAAGAAAAAGCCCTGCGGATTGTTTCAGGAGAAACTCCATATTCACTCGACATAAGGGATCGCCCAGAGAGTTTCCTTCCTTCCTGAAGCTCCTCATTTACAATCCTGTTGGCAATATCAAGTGCGATCCTAGCATAAATCGGTGTTGCATCCCGTTTTTTCTTAACGGGTTTGACCATAGCGGTTTCCTCTTTGTCCATGGGCATATCCTACCATTGAAAACACTAAAAGACAACATCATTACCATGAGCACTCATAGGACAAAAGCCGATATTTGCAACTGAGAATGCCTTCGCATATCAATGGTACCATGTTCATTTTTTTTTGAAACTTTTGATTTCTTCCCAGATTTGGTTCAACTCATCAACGTGCTCCCAAGAAAGCGGGATGTTGCGCTCGGTTCCAATTTTCGCCAACCTGTTGAACCTTTCACGGACCTTCCGATTGCTTCGATGCAAAGCAACCGAAGGATTGATTCTTAAGTATCTGGCCAGATTGACAATAGCGAACAACAAGTCCCCGAGCTCTTCCTCGACATGGTCGGCATCCTGTTCCCGATGAGCGATAGCTTCGATCAATTCCAGTTTTTCTTCTTCGACCTTGTCAATGACACCGTCAATATCTGGCCAATCGAATCCGACCTTGCGCATGCTCTTCTGGATTTCCCAGGCTTCCTCAAGCTTTGGCAATGATTTGGGAACTCGGCTGAAAAAATCCTCATCCTTCGCTTTTTTCCCTTCGACATCTTCCTTGATGGCATTCCAAAGATCAAGTACATCGGAACTGTCGGCAGCGGTGGCATCGGAAAAAACATGCGGATGCCTGCGGATGAGTTTAGCACAGACTT
>Ga0123334_1002815_pt1 | contig 19650 bp, 19 predicted proteins | sample BiotimSIPDNA_FD_89706 | JGI IMG/M metagenome (GOLD analysis project Ga0123334, IMG submission 89706) | Anaerobic biogas reactor microbial communites from Washington, USA - Biogas_R1 time_0 SIP DNA | ecosystem: Engineered > Bioreactor > Anaerobic > Unclassified | place: Washington, USA... | reverse complement strand
TGTATTAATCCCTAGTTTAAACAAACCAGAAGATACAATTATTTTTGGAATGACCATAGGACAGCTAATATTTACTATCCTATTTATTTTAGCATCGCTAACAGATTTTCTTGATGGATATTTAGCAAGGAGCAGAGATGAAATCACCACCTTTGGTAAGTTTCTTGATCCAATTGCTGATAAAATTTTAGTATTAACTGCCTTAATATTTATGACTAAATTCCCTTATTGGAGCGATGGCAATCAAGATCGATATAGCATTTATATCTTAATTGGAATCCTAGTTATTATCATTAGAGAATTTGTTATTACGGGAATTAGATTAGTCGCTGCTGATAAAGGCAAAGTAATTGCAGCATCTTCACTTGGAAAGGCGAAAACCTTTGCAACTATGATTGCGATTATTGTGATGCTATTTAATGGATTTGGCTTAATGAACTTAATAAAAGAAGGATTATTCGACTATATATCTATGGGAATATTTTGGGTAGCTATTATTTTAACATTATTATCTGGTGTTGATTATATTATTAGAAACCGCGCGATTATTTTAGAATCAGTTTAAAGTAAATTTCTTACTTTCTAACTATTATAGTATAAAAGGAGAATTATAGATGGATAAAAAGAATGAACAACTAAAGAAAACACTTTTAGATATTGAAAAACAATATGGTAAAGGTTCAGTAATGCGCCTTGGAGATAAACCACTTGAAAAAATTGATGCGATTTCATCAGGAGCAATTTCATTAGATATCGCATTAGGGATTGGTGGATATCCTAGAGGAAGAATTATTGAAATTTATGGTCATGAATCAAGTGGTAAGACTACAATTGCTCTTCATGCAATTGCTGAAGCACAAAAACTAGGAGGCTATGTCGCATTTATCGATGCTGAACATGCCCTTGACCCAGTTTACGCAAGTCAACTTGGTGTTGATATTGATAACCTAATTTTATCGCAACCAGATACAGGGGAACAAGCTTTAGAAATTACTGAAGCTTTAATTAGATCTAATGCCGTTGATATGGTTGTTGTAGACTCGGTAGCAGCATTAGTACCTGAAGCTGAAATTTCTGGTGAAATGGGAGATTCCCATGTTGGGCTTCAAGCTCGCTTAATGTCGCAAGCAATGAGAAAATTATCAGGTATTATTAATAAAACTAATTCCACTGTAATCTTTATTAATCAAATTAGAGAAAAAGTCGGAATTATGTTTGGTAACCCTGAAGTAACTCCAGGTGGTAGAGCCCTAAAATTTTATTCGTCTGTGCGTCTAGAAATTAGAAGAGGCGAACAATTAAAACAAGGTCAAGATTTAATTGGTAATAAAGTAAACATCAAAGTTGTTAAGAATAAGGTTGCACCACCATTTAAATCAGCAACACTCGATTTAATTTATGGAAAAGGCATTTCTCGTAGTGGTGACGTTCTAGATTTGGCTAGTGATGCTGATATTATAAAAAAATCTGGCTCATGGTACTCATATAATGACCAAAAGATTGGTCAAGGTCGCGATAATGCGAAAAAGTTCTTAGAAGAAAATCCTGAAATCTACGAAGAAGTAACCAATAAGGTTAAAGACCATTATAAATGATAAAAACGGGCACTGCCCGTTTTTTTTAGGAAATAATTAAATTTTAAGTATTCAGTTTCGGTGTTAAAATCGCTTTTAACTCTTCGACATAAGCATCTTTAAATTGATTAAAAGCTTTTGACATTTCCACTTTTGTTTGTTTATTTTCTTCTTTAGTAATAAATGAGAAGTTTAAGAAAAATGGAACAACAAATGACGAGAATAAAACTAAATATTTAGCATACAGCGTTTCATATGATACATCTGGGAAGATGATTTTTAAGCTTGAAATAATTAGTTGTACAAATTCTTGGTCTTTTAGGAAAAATTCAACAAGCACGTTAGTAGAAGTCGGTTCTGATACGATTTGAACAAAAGAATAACTTACAATTCCCGTATTTTGTTCGGCAAATGTGAAAACAACATCGACTAAAGTTGCCATTAATCCACCGAAATTTTCTTTATTATATCCGCTTTGATAAATAATTTTTGAAATTTCTTCTCTTAAATCTTTTAACATTTCAGAAATAACTATATTTATTAGGTTATCCTTACTCCCAAAATGATAATTTATCGCTGCAATATTAACGAAAGCAGCTTCCGCAATTTCTTTAATGGTAACATTACCTTTTTTTCTTAATACTCGCTTTGTAGCCTCAATTATTGTGTCTTTGGTAGTTAAATCATTTGAATCTTTAATCATATTATCAACTCCTAATTTAAACGCTGTTTTAATCTATAATTCAATTGATATTTCTATTAACATTATAGCATTTTAAATGTATAATGTAAATGCCTATTTAAAATTTAATTTTACAAATGGAGGACTTAAATAATTATGAAAAAGATATTGACAAAAAGAGGAAGGTTAATTACCCTAATAGCTTTTATTATTTTAACGATAGTAGCTATATTTTTAAGTCCGCTCGTTAATATTAATTACGACATGAGAAAATATTTAGCTACCGACTCTAATACAAGAAAAGCATTAGTGGTTTTAGATGAGGAGTTTGGTTCAAACTCAATGATTCAATTAATGACTGATAACTTATCAATTGCTGAGGCACCAAGTATTATTTCAAAAATTGAAGAAATTGAAGTTGTCAAATCAGTAATTTGGTTAGGAACGGTTAGTGATATATCAGTCCCTGTTGAAAACATGGATCAAGACTTAATTAAAGATTACTATAAAGATGGTCATTTGTTATTCACGATTGAATTTAATGAAGATGATTATTCATTAAAAGTGGGAGCTGCTATTGAAGATATTACAAAGATTATGGATGATCATAATATCGTTGCTAGTTTGCGAGGGCCAGCAATTGAAAATAAGGTAAGTCGTGATTATGTTAATAATCAATTTCTAATCATTATTGCCATCGCGGTCCCGTTAGCGATAATAATTTTATTTTTATCATCAGCTTCGTGGTTAGAACCAGTAGTTATTCTAATTAACTTAGGAATTACGATTGCCATTAACTTAGGAACCAATTTCATATTTCCGAGTGTTAGCTATATTACAATGTCAATTGCAAGTGTCTTGCAACTGGCGATGTCACTTGACTACTCACTATTTATTGTTCACAGGTATTATGAGGAAAGAGATAAAGGTCTTGATCCAGTCGCAGCTGCATACCGAAGTGCTAAGGATGCCTTTGGCACAGTTACAGCGTCGGCTGCAACAACTGTCTTTGGGTTTTTAGCTTTAGTAATTATGGATTATAAAATTGGTTTTGACATTGGTATTTCTCTGGTTAAAGCGATCGTAATTAGTTATTTTACGGCGATTATCTTATTACCGGTATTATTGGTTTATTTCGATAAAGTAATACTGAAATATCGACATAAAATGCTTATGCCTAGCTTTAAAAAGATAACTGAAGGATTGCATAAGGGAAGATATGTAATATTAATTTTATTCATTATCCTCGGAGTAGCTTCATTTTATCTCCAAGGTAAAACTACATATAAATATGGTGATAGCACCGTTGGTGATGAAACATCAATTGGTTATATCCACCGGGAAAAGATTAATAAAAAATTTGGAATCTTTAATCCTGTAGTTATCTTATATAGTCATGATGATAAAGACAATGCATTAGTTTTAGTAGATAAGTTAGATGATTATAAAGAAGTGATTAATATTCAATCACTTATGACAAGTGTAGATCCGCAAATACCAGAAGAAATGATTCCAAAAGAGGCCTTAGACCAGTTTAAATCTGAAAAATATTATCGTATGATTATCTACTTAAATAGTAATGAAGAAACAGAAGACACATATGAATTAAGTAATAGAATCGTTAATTTAGCCCATAATACTTTGGATGATGAGTGCTATGTTATTGGTGTTCCAATTGCCACTACCGAAATCAAAGAAAGTGTCACTAAAGACGGAATTTTAGTGCAAATAGTAAGCGCGATTGCGATTGCATTAGTTATTTTGTTAGTACTAAGAAATCCAGTAACGCCACTTGTATTAGTACTAGTCATTGAAGTAGCGATTTTCATTAATGTCACTATTACTTACTTAACAGGTGGAACATTAGCTTACATTGGTTATTTAGTTGTATCAAGTTTACAACTTGGGGCAACGATTGACTATGCTGTCTTGCTTGCGAGTAGGTATAAAGAATTTAGGGTATCAATGACTAAAAAAGATGCAATGATTGCAGCCGCGACACGATCGACTCCAGCGATTATTACCTCATCGGCAGTACTTGCGGGCGCGGGATTCGTTGTCTTCTTTGTCTCATCATTAGGAATTGTTAAAGAGATCGGAATGTTAATCGGTAGAGGTGCTATAATCTCAGGACTAATGGTTATGTTTATTTTACCGGTGTTACTATTAATATTTGATCCAATCATAGAAAAAACAAAGATAAATATTAAACTCAAGAAAAATAGAAATAAGGAGGAAGTTACTAATGAAGAAAATATTTAACAAGTTATCAATTATCATTTTATTAATTTTCGGTATATTCCTTGTTAGTGGCTGTGAGGAAAATGGTGATAATCCACCTAATAATGGAGGTAATCACCAAAAAGAAGAAATAATTCTTCCAACCGCAACCAAACAAGTGACTACAGATGAAACTATTTATGTTATTTACGGACAAAACAATGAAGTAGAAACGATAAAATCAGCACATCATTTTAATAATGCTGGATTCTTTAAATATGAATTGTTTGGGAACTTTTTACAAAGTGGTCATTTAAATATTACAGATGGACAAGCCAAAGTAGAAATTAAAGATGGAAAAGCATTAATCCCATCACTTAAAACTCATGATGACTTTTTCTATACTCTAAATTTAAATCCATCTCACTATAAATCAAAACTTCCTTTCATTTTTGAATCTACTTATAAACTAAATGACAACAAAACCAAATTATCAAACCTACAAAATGCTACGGGTAATGTGATAATTTCGTATAAATTTACATCTAATCCAGAAACACACGTCTACTATAAAACTAACTACGCAGCACAAGTTCAAGTGCCAATTGATATTTCAACAGCAACAGTAGTCGATAATGGTGGCGCTATGGCGAGTGTCTTAGTCGGAACTACTAATACTCTAGCTTATATGGTTATGCCTGGAGAAACTAAAGAAATTATTATCAAATTAGAAGTTAAAAACTTTAAATATAATGGTTTGCAGGCAGTTTATCAACCACTTGATCAAATTTCACAAATTGGAAGCATGTTAGATTTTAATGACTTAGGATTAGATAAATTATCGACACTTCCTGGCGGTATTGATCAAATAGTAGCTGGTGTTAATGAAATGAATACCAATGTTAACTCCTTATTTGTGGGAATGAGTGATAACCTTGAAACTATCAAAACCCAATTTAGTGATCCACAAATAGGCTTGCTTGTCAATACGTTATTAACGTTTAATTTTAACAGTTTTAAAAATGATGCAACATATAATGATGGTTTTCTCGAAAAGAAACAAGAATTAGTATCAATTATTACCCCACTTGAAGCATTATTAGCACAGCTACAAACTAAATTTAATGAACAAACAGCATTAGTTACTGATTTTAATAATAAATATGAAACATACTCGGCGATAACTAATGATTATGAATTAAAATATTTATATTTTCTAAGTTCTATTGATAAACTTAATGCATTAAAAACTAAGGTTCAAGTTTTAAACACAGTTGATTTTACTGATATTAATGCAGTTATTGAAAATAAAGATTTAATTATCAGTAATTTAACTGAAGTTGAATTATTGTTAAACGAAATTAAAGAGATTTACACCAATACTATTAACGCTATGTATTTTTACCCAAATGCCTTTGAACCAATTGCTAATGATATGGTTAATTTAGTTTTAAAAGCTGCTGAGGTGTTTGGATTATTTGTCCCAATTAAAGCATCTTTTGAAGCCTTATCGGCAAAAATAGGTGAAGGTATAGCAGGTAACTGGTTTAACCCTTTAACACTACAAGGAATTGGAATGTTAAAAGGGATGTTAGACCACGAGGATCCAACTGGAGAACAACCTGGAATTATTCAAGCGTTAGGTATGGTAGTTGAAGGAACAGCTGGTATGGCTGAACAAATTGAAGGGCTACAAAGTTTAATAAATATGTATGCTTTCGACCCTGAAATTCAAATGAGACAAATTGATGCCCTTTATTTAGGCTTTGTCCAAATCAATCATGGTTTATTACTTAAAGCTGAAGGCCAAGAAGCAAGTTTCTATGATGGTATTTATCAACTTGCAAGTATGAAAGATTTTGTTGCTTTAATCCCAACTCCACTAAACATTGACCTTCCTTCCTTTTTAAGTGATGATAACGAATCTCCATTATCTCTCCAATTTATCGTCACTGAAAAGTAGAACCCACTAAATCAATTAATCCCCATTCATTTAATGGGGATTTTTTGATATAATATAGTTGAGGTGAAAAACATGAAAAATGAATCAAAAGCAGTAAAATTACATCGCGAATTAAAAGGAAAATATGAAATTAAACCAAGAGGTAAAGTAACTAAAGAATCTTTACCCCTTTTATACACACCTGGAGTGGCTGAGGCTTGTCTAACTATTAGGGATAATCCCGAAGAAGTCTATAATTTAACCCGTAAAAGTAATACTGTTGCTGTAATTACTGACGGAACGGCTATTTTAGGCTTAGGAGATATTGGTCCAGAAGCAGGGCTTCCAGTTATGGAAGGAAAAGCTATTTTATTTAAAGAATTTGGAGATGTAGATGCCATCCCCTTATTATTAAGTACCAAAGACACAGACAAAATAGTCGAAACTATTATTAATATTGCCCCTTCATTTGGCGGAATCAATTTAGAAGATATTGCCGCACCTCGTTGTTTTGAAATTGAAAGACGACTAAAAGAAGCACTAGATATTCCAATTTTTCATGACGATCAACATGGAACTGCAATTGTTACTAGTGCCGCAGTTATTAATATCTTAAGATTGACTAATAAAAATAAAGATAATTTTAAAATTGTAATTAATGGAGCTGGTGCTGCTGGAATTGCGATTGCTAAACTACTTTTAGAATTAGGTTTTAAAGATCTTATTTTATGCGATAGAAGTGGAATTTTACATCCTAGCAAAAATATAAACGAAGCTAAGCTTGAGATTCATAATTTAACTAATCCAAGAAAGATAGAAGGGTTGTTGGTTGATGCGATTAAAGGAGCAGATTTATTCATCGGTGTTTCATCAGGAAATGTTTTAAGTGGAGAAATGGTCAAATTAATGAATGAAAAATCTGCTATTTTAGCTATGGCTAATCCAACTCCAGAAATTCATCCTGATTTAGCAAAACAAGCCGGAGCTTACATAGTTGGTACAGGAAGATCTGACTTTCCAAACCAAATCAACAACTTATCCGTATTCCCTGGAGTTTTTAGAGCCGCATTAGATACTCGTAGTATACAAATCAATGATGAAATGATGACCGCAGCCGCTAGAGCCTTAGCTTATACAATTAGCGATGATGAATTAAGTGTTGAATATATTATCCCGAGTGCTTTTGATAAGAAGGCTCATGAAAATTTAATTAAGGCTGTTAAAAAAGCGGCTAAAGATAGTGGAGTCGCTAGAGTATAATAATGAAATATTATTTAGCATATGGTAGTAATCTTGATTTAGATCATATGAAGACATTATGTCCAGAAGCCAAATTTATCGGGATTACTAAAATAAACGGATATAGGCTTGCTTTTCGAGGCGAAGAATTAAGGAGCTATTTAACGATTTTAGAAGATGATAATAGTTTCATATATGTTGGCATTTTTCAAATCAATATTAATGATGAGAAATCATTAGATTACTACGAAGATTATCCTAATTTATATTATAAAAAGGAAATTGAATTTAATTTAATGGGTAAAATATTAAAAGGGTTAGTTTATATAATGCATGAAGTTAACTCATTTAACCGACCTTCTACAAGATATATTAATATGGTTAAACGAGCTTATGAATACCATAAATTAGATATATCACTAATAGAAAATGCTTTAAATAAAAAATAAAAAAACGCTCTACGGAGCGTTTATTTATTATCTTCAAGTATTTTCCTTAATTCAATTGAATTTTTTAAAAACATATATACCGGCAATCCAAAGACAAAGGTTATTACAAATTCACCAAGAGCTACAAACCCTACTGATTCCCAAAATGGATAGTCTTGGACAAACCATAACATCCATCCTACAGCAAAGGCATTAGTAATAGTTGGAAAGATTAAGGTCCAAGCTTTTCTTCTAAACAATATCATTAATAATCCAGCTATTAAAGTAGCGCTAGTGCCAATCGGTACATCAAATGCAGCCATCTCACTAAAGATATTTGAGATTAAACAACCTAATGTGACACCAATTAAATGCTTTGGTGAAAATAAAATTAGAACTACTAATATTTCGGAAATTCTAAAATTAATAATTCCAAATGATATTTCTTTAAAGACAATGGTTAATACTACATAAATTGCGGCAATCAATGATTGCAAAGTTAAATCTTTTAAATTAAATTTTTTCATTTTTTATCTCCTGTTTTATTTATTGATTGGTTTCCTGGAGTACAATCAAATAAATTATAGCATATTTCATAAATTTACATATTGACTTATGATTTGATAAATATCATCAATTATTATAAAATAATAATAGCAAGGGGCGCGTAGCTCAGGGGGAGAGCATCTGCTTGACGTGCAGAGGGTCAGGGGTTCAAATCCCTTCGCGCCCACCATAAATCATTTTATTTTTTACAACTAGCGCCTTGCTAGTTATATTTTTAAGGGGAAAATTAGTTTATATAATAGAAAGGAGAAAAGTTATGAACCCAGTAAATGCAAAAAAATATTCAATTACCTCACTCGTGTTATCTGTAGTTAGTATTATTATCTCAGTAGTGTTTGTCTTAATTATCATGGCAAAGGCAGTAGCTCTAATGGCGCAATATGACCAAACAACATTAACTGATGCACAAATTGAAGAGCTGACTTTGCAATTAGCTGTACCAATGATTATATATTTTTTAATCATCTCGGTCGTTGCAGTTGTCATTTTAGTGTTTTACATTCTTGCAATCATTGAATCTAATAAATTAAAAGATAATAGAACTCCATTTATTTTACTATTAATAGGTTTATTTTTTGGTCCAGCAGGTCTTTTTGGCTTAATTATGTTGATTGTGGAATCTAATAAAATATTAAATGCGCCACCTGCACAAGAACCAAGTGTCGATGCTTTTTTTACGGAGTAAATTATGGATCCAATTAGAACTAGAAAAAACGCTATATTTGCCTTAATATTTAGCCTTATTCCTGCCATAATAGGAATTTTTGGAATATTTATTATTGTTGTAGTTGGTTCAGCAATACGAGTAGATACTGATAATGTTGCAATTGCATATAGCCCATTTTTAATTATCGCTATCATTTTAGGAATTATCCTTTTGGCCTCAACTCTTACGGCATTAATTTGTTATATTTTTACGATGATTGAAACATCAAAAATGAGTGAAAATAATACGGCATTTATCTTATTAGCTGTTGGCTTAATTGTTCCTGTTGTTGGACTTGTGGGCTTAATTATCACAATTGCAGACTGCAACAGATTATTAAGTATTAAAACAGATAATAACTAAGAAAGGATGAGAATATGAACACGACAAATGCTAAAGTGTTCTCAATTTTTGGAATTACTTTAAACGTTATATTTATGATTGTTTCAGGCATCTACGTAGTTACCTTTGTAGCTGATCTACAACATTTAGTATTAACTATTCAAGGTTTTGATCCTAATGATCCTGCTGTAGTTGAAGCAATAATGAATAACTTTTTACGACCAATTTTAATTTTTACAATTGTTTTCTCAATTATTGGCGTTCTTTTATTATTGTTTAACATTCTTGCTGTTATTGAAGCGGCTAAACTTGAAGAAAATAGAATGCCATTTATTTTATTAATCATCGGTTTCTTAATAAGCACAGTTGGTTTGGTTGGTTTTGTCTTATTATTAATTGAAGCAAATAAATTGGAAAAACAACAGCAAAATCCACCAGAGGTCAATAATTTTTATTAACCTAAATTAATCAAATTATTACAAAAACATTATACAGGAAGGTCTATAACATGAACACAAAAAACGCGAAGATTTTTTCAATCATTGCTTTGATTTTATTAGCAACGGCAATGATTATAGGTATGATTTCATTAATCATTTTCATTAGAGAATTTAATGCATACATTGCTAGTATCGATATAAATAATTATGATTCAAATAGTGCAATAGAATTTTCAGTAAATCTACGAGAAAAATTGGATATTTTCTTAAGAATAACTAAATTATTAGGATTGCCAACATTAATATTTACTATTTTAACTGCTGTTGAAGCTAATAAATTAAAGGAGAATAGAACACCATTTATTTTAATTCTCATCGGTTTTTTAGTTAGTATTGTTGGAATTGTGGGGATTATTTTATTATTAATAGAAATTAATAAAATAGAAAAAACACCACCACCTACTATTGATGATAATTATTCAAATCACGTAGAATTTTAATAATATTTTATTATTAATTAAATAAGAAAATGTAAAACGAACATCGCGAGATGTTTGTTTTATTATATTACTTGACTTTATTTAAGTTATTACTATAATTATATTGGTTGGTTTATTAAAATCAAACTTTTTGTTTAATTTTACTAAACTCAAATACTATTTAGGAGGTAAGATAATGGAACCTTTAATTCAATTAAAAGGAGTTACTAAAGAATTTGGTGGAAACGTAGTTTTAAGAGGCATTGATTTAGAGATTAATTCGAATGAATTCGTGACTTTGTTAGGACCATCAGGCTGTGGTAAAACAACAACTTTAAGAATAATTGGTGGATTCGTTGATCCAAGTGATGGAGAAGTATTATTTAATGGTGAAGACATTAATGATGTTCCAGCACATAAGAGACCAACAAACACCGTTTTTCAACGTTATTCATTATTTCCTCATTTAGATGTATTTGAAAATGTCGCTTTTGGTTTAAGAGTTAAATCAAGTGAATTTCAAGAACAACATAAAATTGATTTGTTATTAGAGGAATATAAAGAATTAATTCGTGAAGAAAAAGACCCAGCGAAAAAAAGGCAATTAAGAAGAGAAGTTACAAGAAAAGCGCAACTAATTAAAGACCCTAATTTCGAGTTAAAACAACAAATAGAAGAACTAAAAGGGAAAATTAAGGATTTAAAAAATAATCCTAAATATATTGAATCAAAAAAGGCTAATGTAGCTAAGGCTAATGAATTAAGAGATAAAATTGAGGAAATTCAATTAGAGTTAAGAACTGTTTCAGCTAAAGACAGCAATTACCATACAATCAAAAAAGAAAAACGTCAAGAAATTAAAGAACTACAAGAAGAAATTAAAAACTTAGATATAAAACGTCATTATCAAAATGAAATTAAAGCGTTACGTCGTCAATTTGAAACTAGAAAAACTCGTGAAAGAGACTTAGAAACTAAAGTATTACAATATTTAAAACTTGTAGGATTACAAGGTTATGAATATCGTAGTATTGATAAACTATCAGGTGGTCAACAACAAAGAGTTGCGATTGCAAGAGCTTTAATTAACCAACCTAAAGTGTTACTTCTTGATGAACCACTTGCAGCACTTGATTTAAAATTACGTCAAGAGATGCAATATGAATTAAAAGAGCTGCAAAGAAACGCTGGAATTACTTTTATCTTTGTAACTCATGACCAAGAAGAAGCACTAACTATGTCGGATAAGATTGTTGTCATGAATAATGGTGAGATTCAACAAATTGGAACTCCTGAAGATATTTATAACGAACCAATTAATCGATTTGTTGCATCATTCATTGGTGAATCAAATATTGTTGAAGCAGTTATGCTAGATGACTATAAAGTTGAGTTTGACGGAGTTATCCATGAGTGTGTTGATAAAGGATTTTCAAAAAACGAAAATGTTGAAATCGTCATTCGACCAGAAGATATTGATATTCTTCCAAAAGGAGAAGGTAAATTTAACGGAGTTGTTGATAGTGTCGCGTTTAAAGGCGTCCACTATGAAATTGATGTTTTAACTAAGTATCGCGCATATACAATTCATACTACTGATTATCATCCGGAAGGACAAGAAGTAAGTATTACTTTTGGACCAGATGATATCCATGTTATGGAGATTTGGTAAAATGAAAAATAAGAAAATTAGTGGTAATGAAAAAAGAAAACAAAGACTCAATACTTTAATCATTTCACCTTATTATTTAGTATTAATATCACTCATATTAATTCCAATATTAATTATGGTTTTATATTCATTTACTAAAGGTGAAAGTGCTAGTTTATTTGAAGTTTCGTTTACTTTAGAAAATTATTTAAACTTTTTTACTAATAGTGAATTCTTATATGCGATGAGAAGATCAATTTGGTTAGCACTCCTAACGACAGTAGCAACTTTAATTATCGGTTATCCACTAGCATATTTTATTACTCAAACTAGACCTAGAACTCAAGCCTTGCTAATCCTACTTATTTCAGCACCAATGTGGATTAACTTAGTAATTAGAACAATCGCTTTAAAGCAGGTAATTGAATTTTTTACCGAAATAGCTCAAGGAATATATCCTAATTTTCCAAATATCATTGGAACTAATACAGCAATGGTAATTGGCTTAGTACACGTGTTTTTGCCTTATATGGTATTACCTATATATACAGTATTATTAAAGATAGATCCGGGACTAATCGAAGCGGCAACTGACTTAGGAGCATCACGATTTAAAGCCTTCTTAAAAGTAACATTGCCACTATCATTATCAGGTGTAATGTCGGGAATATTAATGGTATTCTTGCCAGCAGCGACTACCTTAGTAATTCCTAAATATTTAGGTAATAACGTATTCCTAATTGGAAACTTAATTGAAAGAGTTTCAATCTTAAGTGGTAATATCGGTTATGGCGCATCAATTGCGATAGTATTATCAGTAATTATGATGGCCATGATACTGCTTGTTAGAAGATTAGATAAATTTAAGGGGGCCGAAAATGACTGAAAATAAAGTAACAACGGTCTTAAAATATGTGTTTATTGTCTTGATTTTGGCAATCATATATTTTCCGGTCTTCTCAATGATTTTCTTTTCATTTAACGCTAACAAATCTTTCACTAGATTTGGTGGATTTAGTTTTAAATGGTATATTGAACTGTTTAGTCATAAACAAATGATGAATGCAGTTTTAGTTACTATTGTAGTTGCCGTAGTATCAACAATAATTTCAACAATCATTGGAACCTTGGCCGCAATTTCACTTTCAAGACAAAGAAAAGTCATAAGAAACTTAACTCTAAATGCGACAAACATTCCAATTTTGAACCCAGAAATTATTACCGCAATTTCATTATTTGTTTTATTTGGCATGTTTTATATCCCAAGTGGATATGCAACTATGATCTTAGCACACGTCGCCTTTTCAACGCCATATGTTATAATAACGGTGTATCCTAAGGTGATTAGCTTAGATCCTAACTTAGCAGATGCTGCATCTGATTTGGGTGCAACCCCTTTCCAAACTTTAATGAAAGTTATCTTCCCACAACTAAAAGTTGCTATTGTTGCGGGGGCAGCTATTGCTTTTACAATGTCATTTGATGACTTTGTAATTTCGTATTTTGTTACTATTGGATCAGGTGTATCAAATATTTCAACTTATTTATACACATTAAAACGTGGTTTAGACCCGAAAGTTAATGCTTTGTCAGCATTAATATTCTTAGTTATTGGATTAAAAGTGACTTATGATTATTTCATAAGTGGACCAAGAAAAATGAAAAAGGAGAGATTAAGAGGATGAATAAAATGAAAAAAATTATGTTATTGTTATTAGTATTGTTAATTGTTCCAAGCGCTGTAGCTTGTGATAAAAGACCAGTACTTACAATTCTAGCACCAGGGGAATATATGAGTGATTCGACAATCGAAGCATTTGAAAAAGCTAATGATATTAGAGTTAGAATTGATGAATTTGCGAGTAATGAAGAGGCTTTAACCTTTATCAAGAGTGGTAAAGTATATGATTTAATTATGCCAAGTGATTATGCATTAGAACAACTAATTGTTGAAAATCAAGGATATATTGAAAAACTTGATTGGACAAAAATTACAACATTTAATAAAGAAACAGATTTAGCAGACGGTTTAGATGATTTATTAAGAAAAATTGAAACTGAATCAAATTTAGATTTACTAGATTATGGCGCACCATATTTCTGGGGATCAGTTGGGCTTTTATATAACAAGGATGTAGTAAGTGCTGAAGATGTAGCAACTGGATGGGATTTACTAAGAAAAGGCGATAAATACAATGTTGCCTTCTATGATTCATCAAGAGATGCTTTAATGGCTGGATTAGTCGCTTTAGGGTACTCAATGAACTCTAATGTAGAAGCTGAAATTAACGCTGCAGAACAATGGATTAAAGTTGGTACTGATAAAGGTGTTGGTTATATTACTGATAATATCTTTGATGATATTCCAAACAGAACTTATGATATTGCTATGGCTTATACCGGAGATGCAGCTGAAATAATGAATCAAATGATTGAGGAAGAGGAAGATTTACATTTAGGTTTTTCTGTTCCAACTGAAGGAACTAACATTTGGGTAGATTTCTTAGTTGTTCATTCAAAAGGAAATAAGGAATTTGCCTACAAATTCTTAAACCATATCTTATCTTATAATGGTGCTAAGAAAAATACTGATGGAGTATTTTATATTTCACCTAGAGAAGATGTCAGGTTAGAACAAGTCCAAGACGCTAAATCAAATGATATTAAAGCATTATTTGAAATTAAATTTAGACCAAATGACGATATTTTCCGTTTTGATCCGGTCTCAAAAGAACTAATTGATAATGCATGGAACCGATTAGGAGTTAATCGATAATAACGAAAAAAGCCGGATAATCCGGCTTTTCTTTTGCATACTTGTTATTTATAAAAGTTATTTGTAAGCTTATTTAGAAAAATTATAATTTTCTTTGCATTATATCTTTTCTTAATCTATAATTATAGTAAACAATATAGGTTTAGGAGAGATGAATATGAAAAATATAAATGGTAACAACGATACATCTTTATTAAGTCTATCTGAACTAAAAAAAGGCGACAAAGCTCGAGTTGTAGATATTCTTACAGAATCAAGAAAATTAAGGCAAAGGTTCTTTGATATGGGAATAACGAAATCAGTCGTAGTTGAAGTTAAAAGTGTGGCTCCTTTTGGTTCACCTATTACTTTAGAATTAAGAGATTACGAATTATCAGTTAGAAAAGCTGATTTAGAAAATATAATTGTTGAGAAGATATCATGATAGCACTAATTGGAAACCAAAATAGCGGTAAAACTACTCTTTTTAATTTGCTCACTGGAACCCAACAAAAAGTGGGAAACTGGCCAGGAGTAACATTAGAGAAGAAAGTAGGTACAATTAAGTCAACTAATCACGAAATCGTTGACTTACCAGGAATTTATTCACTTAGTTCATATAGCTCAGAAGAAATGATATCTAGGGATTTTTTATTAAATGAAAATCCTAGTTTAATCATTAATGTTTTAGATATAACCCAACTCGAAAGAAGTTTATATCTAACATTGCGATTAATCGACTTAAAAATCCCAATGATTATTACACTTAATATGAAAGATCTAGCTGATAAAAAAGGGATTATTATTGATTTAGAAAAAATTAATGCAATATTAAAATATCCAGTTTTAGAAATTTCAGCACTTAAAAAGACTGGAGTTAATGAACTAGTTGATATTATTGAAACTGCTAAGGCTCAAACACCTGTTGATATTAAGTATTTTTCTGATGATATTGAAACAGCTATTACCAAAATATCTAGTCAAATTGATCATAGATCAAATCGATTTATCGCTTCTAAACTATTAGAAGATGATAATTTAATTAAAGAATTTGAAACTGAAGAAACTAAAAACATTAGAGAATCGTTAATTAATCAAAATAACTATCAAATGGATGAAGAAATAGCGCATCAACGTTATGGTTTCATTGAAAAAATGAAAAAAGAAATAGTATCATATAACGAAAAATTCTACAAAGAAACCATAACTAGAAAAATCGATAAAATTGTATTAAACAGGTGGCTAGCGATTCCAATCTTTATTTTAATTATGGCTGGTATCTATTATTTATCCGCCGGAGTAGTTGGTGGATTTACCGTTGGGTTAATGGAAGGATTATTTGAAAGTCTTTCCGAAGTAACTGAAACTTGGCTAGAATCAGTCGGTGCTTCGCCTTGGGCTGTTAGTTTAGTAGTAAACGGAGTCATCGCTGGTGTTGGCGCAGTTTTAGGATTTGTACCGCAACTGGCAATTTTATTTTTACTAATTTCACTACTTGAAGCTAGTGGCTATATGTCAAGAATTGCCTTTACCTTAGATCAAGTGTTTAGAAAAGTTGGTTTGAGTGGTAAATCTATTATTCCGTTTATTTTAGGAATCGGTTGTTCGGTCCCAGCAATTATGGCCACTAAAACAATTGATGACGAACAAGAAAAAGAAATGACAATTTATCTTGCCCCATTTGTTCCATGTAATGCTAAATTACCGATTATTGCTTTATTCGCTGGATATTTTTTCCCAAATAACCGCGGATTAATTACGATTGCCTTTTACTTTATGTCAATTGTAGTAATTGGATTACTTGCTTTTATCTTAAAAAAATTAGCTTTCAAAAAAACATCTACAGGATATATCTCAGAACTTCCGACTTATAAATTACCTTCAGCAAGATATGTTACTCGTGATGTCTTAGGAAAGATTTGGTCATTTATTAAAAGAGCTGGAACGGTAATTTTACTATCAAGTATTATAATTTGGTTTTTAGCTTCATTTACTTGGTCATTTAGATATACAACTGATCCAAGCGATAGTATTTTAAGAACTTTTGGTGACATTTTAGCTCCTCTTTTTTATCCAATGTTAGGAACATTAAACTGGGGTGCTTCAGTTTCTGCAATTCAAGGTTTAGTTGCTAAAGAAAATGTTGTCTCAACTATGGGAATTATTGCCAATTTAACGGCAAATGCCGTTGAATCTTTAGGTTCAAATCCATCCCCTGAAGCCTTAAGAGCGTTATTTGGTTCAGAAGCTAATTCATTATTTTCAACCTTCACGGGACTATCAGCATTTTCATTTATGACCTTTAATTTATTTTCTGCACCTTGCTTTGGCGCAATTGGTGCCATGAGAGATGCCTTTGGTTCAAGAAAGAAGATGTGGTTAGCGGTGTTACTTCAAACTGGATTTGCTTGGCTACTTGCTAGCGCCATTTTCGGTATTGGCTCACTAATAGGAGTGATTGTATCATGAGTATAGCGGATGTAATCATTTTAATAATCGTTTTATTAATCGTTGGCTTAATTATTTTTAGAATCATTCGGCAAATTGTAAAAAAGGATTATTGCGGCGATTGTTCTTCAAAAACTAGTTGTTCATTAAAATTAGATGATTTATTAAAAGAATTAGATAAAAACATAAAATAAAAAAACTGAGGCAACTCAGTTTTTCTTTTCTTCAATTAGTTTAATCATTAAATCATAGAGTAAATTGTGGCTATTTTCCCAAGTTCGATACATATTTTTATAAGCCAATTCACCCATTCGTTTTAAGTTTTCTTTATTTGATACTTCGATAATTCGATTTGAATATTTTTCAATATCATAATCAGTTAAGTAACCATGTTTTCCATCCTCAAGTCCATAAGCAGTTACTGAATCTTTAATTAAAAGTGATGCTGTCTTTTGGCTTGCCGCTTCAACTTGAACTAGTGAGTTAGTGTCATATAGTGATGGAAATAAAAATAAATCTGAAATTTGAAGAAGTGCTGCAATTTCATCACGACAAGATAAGCCTGATGTAAAGACTACATCGTTTTCAAGACCTTGTTTTTTTACATATTCCTCAAGTTCAACTCTATCTTGACCTTCACCGATAAAGATCATTTGGAAATCAATACCATGTTCTTTAACAATTTTCAATGAATCAACAATCAACCATAATCCTTTTAAGCGATTAATTCTACCTAAAAAAGAATAAATTATTTTATTAGTATTTAGTTTATACTTATCAATCAATTCATTAACCAACTTAGGATTTTCTAAATACTTCATATCTGTCGCATTATTAATCACATAAGTCTGGTTTTTCATCCCGTATTCGTTTAAATAGATGTTTTTAATTCCTTCTCCAACTGGGACAACCATTGAACACTTGTCATAACGACGCATTGTAAACCAAATCATAATTTTAACAATAAAATTAAACTTAACTGCTCGTTTAAAGTCTTGTTTGATTTGTGAATGAGCATAAATAATCGATGGAATATTATGCTTTTTAGCATATTTTATTGCATATTTTCCCATTCCAAATGGAGAGTGAACTAAAATTAAATCTAAGTCTAAAGACTTTAATTCTTTTTTAAATTTACAATCTAATTTTGGCGTTACCATTTGGTAATCAATAAAAAATAATTTCGCTGCTTTAACTCTCGTCAGCTTAACTTCTCCAATCGGTTTTTCAACATAACCTTTAGGAGCTTCTGGAACAAATAAATAAAAGTTAACTCTGTCTTTTAAATATTTAATTTGGCTTTCCATGACTTTTACCACTCCATCAATCATCGGATAATAAACATCACAGAAGACTGCCACATTAATTTTTTCTTTCGGCATATTATCAACTTAATCCTTTCGTATATCTTTAACCACATTAAAATACAAACTAGTAAGTCTAATTCCAATTGGTGTATTAAAATAGTTTTCTATTATATTTTCTTTATGATAAGGGCTTTCTGTAGCCTTTTTGATTTGGGCATTAAAATCATCAGCATAAGTATATTCATAAATATTTGATGCACTATTAAACGCATTTGGTTTACTAATTGATTTCGGAACTAATACTTTAGTATGATTAGCTAATGCTGTTAGGTAGAAAGTAGAGGTTCTAGCAGAATATTCTTCTTGAATAAAAGCATCGATTTTCTTAAAGTATGATTTAGCATTATCGATATCATTAATAATTAAAACATTATCAATGAAATCATTTTTTTCTAACGAATTTTTTAGCCCCGGTGGTAATTTTAAATTACCAACGATAATAAATAATGAATCCTTGTAGTCATCTAAATCATCTTTAATTCCAAAATAAAAATCAACGAATCTTTCAACTTGATAGTTTGGAAAAACCAATAAATATTTATGCTTAAAACCTTTACTAGCTACATCTATTAGTTTATCACACTTTAATTGGTCGAAATCATCATGCGTAATTAAAGTAGGATCAATATAGTATGTTGGTTTAAAAGAATGATTTTCAAATGATTTAGAGTTATCAAGTGATTCCGGCAAGACGACATCTGATGTAATTAGCATTTTTTCTAATCGATAACTTAAATTATCTCGTTTAAATTTTCGATAAGTATGTAGTTGGTTAACTATATTATTTTCAGTAAATATGATAGGTATTGG
>Ga0123334_1002799_pt1 | contig 19695 bp, 24 predicted proteins | sample BiotimSIPDNA_FD_89706 | JGI IMG/M metagenome (GOLD analysis project Ga0123334, IMG submission 89706) | Anaerobic biogas reactor microbial communites from Washington, USA - Biogas_R1 time_0 SIP DNA | ecosystem: Engineered > Bioreactor > Anaerobic > Unclassified | place: Washington, USA... | reverse complement strand
CTGGGATTTGAGTTTTATGTGCTTAATTCCGTAAAATGCTATCTTTTCATTCTATGTCCTTCATATATTCCATGAGAATCAGTCATTTTACTGATTGAGAATGCATTTTACGGAAACTCAACTAATAAGTGTTTAAGCACTAAGTGTAATTATCCTAAAAACTGCATATCCGACCGCTATGACTAATAATCCTATTGCAATTAGTTCTCTTATTTTACCTGTTTTAGCTAGATCCTTTTTGAATATCAATATCCCTAATGATATTAGTATACCCAAAACTGCAACAGCTAAAAGCGCATAATTTCTATATAACTCATCATCAGAAATAAAACGCAGAAAGATAAATAAAAATATCAAAACCCAGTCAATAACATTTCTTTTGTATGTCTGATTGTTTTTCATGAAAAAAGCCTTTCTTTGTATTTGTCCAGCTGTAGAAGTAACAACATGCCTAACCCCAGACAAGAAACTGTCTGTCCTGCCGCCACTGATGCAACTGCCAGCCAGTAATCCATACCATAGTATATGTTAAGTATATAACCTACTACGAAAGCATTTATTACAATTGGCGGAAAAGGTGCAAGCCATTTGCTTTTCATTCTATATGTCAAAAAAGCTGCAAGCAAAGTCGCTAAAGAGCCAAGTACAATATCCAGTATTCCTGCGCCGCCTATAAGGTTGGCCAAGAAACAACCAACAAAAAGACCATATATTGCAGAAGGCGTGAAATATGGAAGCACAGTTAATGCTTCTGCTACTCTTATCTGTACAGTTCCGAAACTTACAGGCATAAACATAAATATCAAAGCACAGTATATAGCAGCTATTAGGGCAGGTATTATTACATATTTCTTAAGCATTGCCTCTCCTTTTTCAGTCGGAGTATATCACAGCATAAATAAAATGTGAACTTTTTATTAACTTGATACATCTAATGAAAGTATGAAAAATGTTTTTTTACAAATTATATAAGTTTTTTCTACATGTACAGTATGTTTGGGCTTTTATAAAGGTAATAATGTAAACATTCTGTGAATAATATTTATTAATAATAAATTTGTGGTAAAATTACTACATTAAATCAAAATCAAGGAGAACGTATGAATAACTTAGTATCATTATTTAGATCAATTGACATCTCAGGTAAAATAGTAATCGTCGTAATATTATTAGTATTCATAGCAGCATTTGTAATAAACCTTCTTATAAAGATTCAGTATTACAAATTAAGCAAACAGATTAACAACCGTCAGAACAGGAGAGCAGGCACCTTCAAGGATGAGATGCTCAACGAGATTGTTCAGGACTATAAAGTAGCCGGAGAAATAAACAACAATAATGTTAACACTCAAGCTATTATTGAAAAGAATTTAACAGAGCATTTGAAGTTAAGCTCTTTTGGAGAGACATTCGTTAGAAAGAGCATGTCCATGATGATCACTCTCGGACTTTTGGGTACTTTCATCGGACTTACCATTTCTGTAAGTGAACTTGTAAATGTATTACTTCAGGATATAGGTTCTGCAAGCCTAGACTGGAATGAGATACTTGTCAGACTAGCTGCAGCAGCAAAAGGTATGGGAGCTGCTTTTACCACCAGTCTTGTAGGACTATTCGGTTCTGTTATTTTAAATTTCGCATTAATAGCAATTGACTGTGAAGAACAGAAGAGATCATTAATGATTGATGTTGAAGAGTATCTTGATAACAATGTAGCTGTACTTATTGCAAAAGACAAAGAAACTGAATATACAATGATGAACAGAATTCTCAAAGATACTTTCGTTGAATTTGGTTCAAAAATCGAAATGACATTGAAAGATACTGTAGACTCATTTGCTGATAAGCTTACTAACGTTGTAATGGATGTGTCTGTTTCATCACAAGCTCTTGATACAACAGTAGAAAGATTTGACTCAGCAATATCAACATTAGCAGTTGCAATGAAAGATATGTCCGACTTCAATGTTAATCTTAAGGAAAATGTAGATAAAATGGATGTTTCATTTATCAAAATGAGTGAATCATTATCTGATTCAGCAAACCTGATTATGAAGAATTACGATGCAATACGTTCCTTCGCTGAAGATGTTAAGTCAGCTGCTGGACAGATGGCGGTTTCTAATAAGGAAACATTGGAAGAGTTGGCATCATTAGCCGAACAGGTAGATCATACTGTCTCAGCGCTCCAACAGCTTACAACTACAATGAAACAGTCAAGTGAAGACAATGCAGAATCAATCAGTAACATGAAAGATTCATTTGAAAAGGCAATAATAGCTACATCAATGGAAGTTTCATCATTAACAGAAAAAATAAAATCTTCCTTCGAAGAAGCTCTGAATGAAAGCAGCCAGATAATTGCAGAAAAAACTGCAGCTACAATGGAAAAGTCCATGGCTAATGTAAATTCAATGAGTGAATCATTTGAAAATAATCAGAAAATACTGGCTCAAACTATTGCTTCCTTACCGGAGCAGACTATGGTGTACAATAAATCGGTTTCTGGCAAAATTCAAAAGAAATTGGATGATATTGAAAAAGCCATACGTAACGAATAACAAAGGATTAAGAGGTGATCTAATTGAAACAAAGAGTTAGTTACTTAAAAAAAACAGAAGCAGAAAACTATTGGCCTTCCTTTGCCGATGTAATGTCGACAATGGTTCTAGTAATGTTATTTCTGGTGCTTATTGTTTTCATAAAGAACATAATAATCTCCATAAACCTTGATGAACAGGAAGCCACGAATATTGCTACTGGCGCACAGCTTGAATCAACAAGAAACGATCTTGCAGCTAAAGAATTAGCACTTCAGGAAACCCAGTTGGACCTTGAAACAAAACAAACCATACTTGTAATGCTGGAAAATGAATTGGCAGCTAAGGAAATTTCACTAAGCCTGCTTGAAAATGAACTTGTCGCCAAACAGGCAGCATTGGAACTTTCTGAAGAAGAAGCAGCAAACCTGGAAAACCTTATACTTATTCTTGCTGAACAACAAGCTGCTCTAGAAGCTCAGAAACAAGAACTTTTATCACTGATAGCACTTAATACAATTGAACTAGAATCAATGAGAGAACAGCTCCAGAAGGTTGCTGTAATGCAGGTAGACATATTCGAAAAGGTCAAAAAATCAATAGATGAAGCTCTTGGAGAAGGATATGTCACTATAGGAGATGAAGGAAACCTTCAAATAAATGCAAGTTTACTCTTTCAGGTTGACAGTTCAGACATTTCTCCTTCTGCATATCCATTACTGGACAAGCTTTCCTCAGCATTTGAGGATATTTTGAAAGATTCGGGTCAGTATATCGAATCTATAATGGTTGAAGGTCATGCAAGCAGTGACGGAACTTATAAGAAAAATCAATTATTATCTACAGACAGAGCTAATTCCGTATTATTATATCTGTTTGACAGCAATCCAAAACTTGAAACGCAATATTCTAGTTATTTCGGAGCAGTTGGATACTCTGAATCCAGACTCTTAGTGGAAAATGACTATACAGAAGCTTTAAGAGCTAAGAACAGAAGAATCGAATTTTCCATAGTGGTGCGCGAAGAAAATGTCGGTCAGATAATTCAAGAATATCTTGATTCACTTGATGACGCGAGTTAGGAGAATACATGGCTAAAAATGAATTCAAAGACTTAAAACTATATTATTCCAATTCCATGATAAGTCTTAAGGATGGCGATTATGATGAGGCTATAAAGGGTTTCAAGTATCTTATTAAGCATGGAATTGAAATACAAAAATCAGTATTAGGCCTCATAACTGCTTATTCATGCATTACTAGATATAATAATGCATTAAAGATATATGAAGAGCATAAGGAATTTTTTACAGGAAAAACCCCGTATAAAGGTATGTTTGTTGAAATAATGACTGCCCTTCTCATAAAGGAGTCTACATTACTTAAAAAAAATACCAGAGGCTATTTAACAGGTATTATAACTGCAAGAAGAATGAAGGAAGTTCATGAAGCTTACTTGGCAAATCCAGACAACTTATTATGTATCATACTTATATGTTACTGGTATGCAGTGATTGCAAAAAGACCAAAAGATACTGAACAGATGATGATGAAATTTGTAAATGACGAGCATATTGAGGACGAGTTCAGATGGAAGCTCCTTGAAAAACTAGCAATTACAGACAAACAGATTATGGAAGACATAACCATCGCTGGTAAATTTAAAAGAATACCAAGATATCTAGACCATTCATATGTTAATCTCCTTCTATTTTCCAGTCTCTCAAGCAATAATCTTATTATAGCAAGAGAAAATATCGAAGTTCAAAGAATGAATGGAGTACAGTTGAACGATGACGTAATGTGGAATTATCTTGATTTATGTGTGGAAAATGACGATATAGATGATTTATCAGTTAATTTTGCAAAAAGACTTTTTTCTAAAGGATGGATGGATCCAGTAATTGCAAAAGTACTAAGATATGCAAAAGACAACCTAAATATATATAACGTTAAAAATGAAATGAAATCCTTAGAACTTTTTGGAATATAGTTTACTTAAAATTATTAAATCACAGACAGCTCAGTATTGATAAAAATATGCTGAGCTGTTTTTCATATGGCATATTATCTTCACTAGGAAAGTGAATAAATGAAATTTTAGGATAATCCTTGCTATCTGATTTTGACAGAAGTCTGTAGAAAAGGTCATTGCATACATAGGTACCGGCACTATATGAGTTTTTTACACCCTCAATTTAATATACTTTATCTGGATATTCAAGACTTGCTGTTTTAGCAATATCCTCGTTGGTTACAATTAAAGAATCCTTTTTAATAACTCCTGCATTATCAGCAGTATCAGAATTATCAATATTCACAGCAATTTTCTCAATTGATATAAATTTTCTTGATGCTGCCATTCCAGTAGCAATTACAAAATCAGGCTTTATTTGATCAATCATATTATCAAGTATGTTAAATGCATTTTCATACTCAACCGGAAGTATAACAGTGTATATGTCAATATTATTCAAAGACACTGGTAAACTATTTACTATCTTTTCAGTAATATTTTCGCTAAAACCAGCAAAAGTTATGAATCCTGATACTAGTACCTTCATTTTAGAGGTACTAATTTGAGAGCATTCTTAAAGTAAATTTTATCCTTTACTTCCTGTTTAAGATCTAATGACTCAATAAGTTCCTGATGTCTGTTATCAAAATAGTCTCTGGCATAAAGTATTCTGTCTTGATAGTTGTTCATGAACCAATATGCATGTTCTAAATCTCTATTAAATGCGTTCCAACCGCTTCCGGCTGACATGTCACAATATAGGTTATCGTATTTATCCAGTAGTTGAGTAATCATACCATCTTTAATTACAGGACCTTTTGGATAAGACAATTTATCAAACTGATCATCATTAGATATATGTGCCCAGAAACCTGGAGCATGCCCTAAAAAAGTGGTTTCAGGACATTTCTTAAGAATTCTTTCTAGCACATCAATACCTCCTCCATACCAGAAGTTCGGCCATGCATTTGACCATGGTTTATTAAATTCGTAATCAAAATGCATTATTACTGGAAGATTAAGCTCACCTGCGGTTCTATAGAATCTTATTGCATCAAAATCATCATACATCATTCTAACTTTTAATTCTCCACATACTTGAACCTTATGAATGTATGTTGCTGCTTTTAAATTATTTATAGCATCAGGATTACGCGGATCTGGACAATATCCTAAAACAAATTTCTCAGGATATGCCTTCTTGTATTCCAAAGCTGCTTCAAATGGTATAGGACCTTTTGTAAGATAAGTAGCCAATCCCCCGTTATAGTTCTCATATTCATGTCTTGGACACTCCCATGAAAGAAGCCAGGTAACATCAATATTGAACTCATCCATATTTTTCAGAAAACCTTGCAAGTCAGTTTTATGCCAGTCAGCATGATTATGTGCATCAATTATCATCTTCTTTAGCTCCTTCTTGAATAAATTTTAGTATATTATCGTTCTTAAACTCTTTTATATCAGCTTTACTATATCTAACTATATCTTCTAGCCTTTCAATATCATAAGGTGTTATTAAAGATATCGCTATACCAGTTTTCATCGCTCTTCCTGTTCTTCCGATTCTATGAATATATTGCTCTTTATCATTAGGAAGATCAAAATTTATGACTGCATCAACATCAGTAATATCAAGACCTCTTGCTGCAACATCAGTAGCTACAAGCATATTGAGTTTTTCTTCTTTAAATGCTCTGATAGTCTTTTCTCTTCCCGCTTGCGACTTTCCGCCATATATACAGCTAACTGCATATCCTTTATCATATAAATCATCTGTCAGCATTCTAACCATATTAATAGTATTACAAAAAACAAGGACTTTATAAAAATCATTGTTATCCATTATATCAGCAACAGCTTTAATTTTTGCATGAGTATTGTGAAGCATAATACTTAACTGGTCAATATCTGGTTTATTTTCATTGTCTTCCTCTACAGTAATCTCAACAGGATCTCTTTGATATAACCAAGATATATCCATAACACCAGTTGACATTGTTGCAGATAAAAGTGCAAGATTTTTTCTATTCTTCATTAAATTCAAAATACTTGTTACATCTTCAATAAAGCCCATATCCAGCATCCTGTCTGCCTCATCGAGTACTGCGGTTCTTACGTTTGAAATATCTATTGTTTTTCTTTCTATGTGATCTTTAAGACGACCTGGTGTAGCAACAATAATCTGCGGACTCCTTTTTAATGCTTTTATCTGGACATCTATTGCTTTGCCGCCATATATAGCTTCAATTCTAACTTTTGGCATAAAAGCAGATAAGTCCGTTAACTCATCCCTAATCTGAATAACAAGCTCTCTTGTTGGTGCAAGTATTAATGCCTGTATATCTTTGTTGTCATAATCCATCTGCTCTATTAGCGGTATTCCAAATGCAAATGTTTTTCCAGTTCCTGTAGGAGCTTTCGCTATAACATCCCTATATTCCATCAAAGGCGGTATTACATCAGCTTGTACAGTTGATGAATGAATATAGTTCTTTTTCTCAAGTGCTTTCATTATACCTTCAGAAAGACTAAGCTCATCAAATTTTGTACCTGAATAACTTGCTTGTGGTTTCTGATTATCTAATTCTACGGGTCTTTTCTTGAATTTTGAGAAATCTTTAAGCGGATGACCTGCTCTTCTTTCAAATTTTCTCTTATTCTTAAATTTGTTTTTAACTAAAAAGGGCTTTTTCCTTTTATTTTTGTAATTATTTGAATTTTCCATTTTACCTTCTATTTTTCAATTCCTCTTCTATCTGCTCTAGGGTAATTTCCTTCTCAACAAGTAACACGACTAGATGATAAAGAAGATCAGATACTTCGTATATGATTTGATCTTTAGAATCATTTTTAGCAGCGATTATAGTCTCTGAGGCTTCCTCACCTATTTTTTTTAATATTTTGTCCAAACCTTTATCAAATAGATAACAGGTATATGAACCTTCCTTTGGATTATTCTTTCTGTCATAAACAACTTTGTATAACTCGTTCAATATTTCATTCATTACTAACTATCTCCCCATCTTTATTTATTTTCCTGAAAAAACATGATTGTGCTCCTGTATGACATGCAGGACCATTTTTCTTAACAAGATAAATTACTGTATCTAGATCACAGTCTACTAGGACATTAATAACTTTTTGAGTATTCCCACTGGTCATTCCCTTTATCCATTCAATGTTTCGTGAACGTGAAAAATATGTAGCATAACCTGTCTGCAAAGTCTTTTGTATCTGTTCCTCTTTTGCATATGCCATCATCAGCACTTCCAATGTATCCGCATCTTGGCAAATAACAGGTATTAATCCTTTTTCGTCATACTTAAGATCAAGCATTAAGTATTCCTTTCATATATTCACAGCTGATTGCTATACTTTTTTCCATTGGCATATCAAATTTTTCCTGTTCCATAACGCACCAGTCAATCTTATCTGATACCTTTAAAATTGCAGGAAAATCAACTATACCTTTCCCGACTTCGGTATCAAATCCATCGCTTGTGATATCCTTAAAGTGCAGTAAGTCTAGTCTGTTACTGTACTTTTTACAATACTCAACAGGATCTACTCCACCTTTTACTGCCCAAAACATGTCTATCTCAAGTACTATATCCTCTTGCGTATTTTCCGCTAATATATCAAATAGTCTTTTCCCATTTTCAACAATGGAAAATTCAAAAGCATGATTGTGATACCCCAATTTTATTCCATATTTTTTAGCATTATCACTTGCTATATTAAGGTATTCGGCTATCTGTTTGATTCCATCCTCATTATGGAATTGTTCAGAAATATATGGAACTACTATATACTTATTACTTATTGTGGCATTATACTCCATTGTTTCTGAAAACTTATCAACAACTGCACTCAAACCTACATGGCTTCCTGCAGGCAATATATCTAGATCATCAAGATATTTTTTAGTTTCTATTGCTTCTTTTCCATAAAATCCTGCAAATTCCACTCCATCATATCCGACTTGTTTAGCAATATGTATAGCATGATAAAAATCCTGCTCTGCAATTTCTTTTATTGAATATAGCTGTAACGCTGCTTTTGGCATTATTCCCTCCATTATCCTATAGCTATTATTCCATAGCTATTTCATTATATACTATTTATTATTAATTTAAAATCACAAAAGAGATATCTTATACATAACGATTCCTGCTGCACATGCCGCGTTTAATGATTCTACTTGGCCTTGCATAGGTATTGATAAAATCTTTGTCAGATGTTTTTTAATAAATTTATCCAATCCGGTTGATTCATTTCCTACAATTATTGCACACTTCTTATGTAATTTTGCTGATTCAATGTTTTCACCATTAGCATCTAAACCATAAATATCGTATTCAGCTTTTCTTAAAATGTTGAATACATCATCTGATATTTTTATATATGGCATCCTAAATAATGAACCCATACTAGCTCTTATTGCTTTTTCATTATATAAATCTGTACAACCTTCAAGGGCAAATACACAACCTATTCCGAATGCTTCTGCACTTCTTACCATTGTACCAGCATTTTTAGGATCATTAATCCTGTCAAAAATAATAACAGGCAAACCCTTCTTAATGACATCAAATATATCCCACTTCATTGGACGACCTAGGCCTAGAATTCCTTCTGGACTTGACATATAAGAAAGCGAATCAAGTATTCCATCTCTTATAAGGTAGATATCCTTACACTTTAACTTATCGACATAGGACATATTGTTCTGGTAATATGTATCAGAAACATAAATTTCTGTTATTGTAATACCGCTTTTAAAAGCCTCGTCAATTAATTTTTTACCTTCGATAAAAAAAAGGTTCTCATTCTCGCGAACCTTTCTCTTATCTAAGCTTTTTAATCTTTTGATTTTTTGATTGTCCTTGGACTCTATTCGGTTCATTAATATTTACTTTACTGAACTGACAAGTGAAGCAAAGCCCTGAGGATCATTAACTGCCATATCTGCAAGTACTTTTCTGTTAAGATCGATACCATTCTTTCTGAGACCAGAAATAAATTTCGAATAACTCATTCCGTTAATTCTTGCAGCTGCATTAATTCTTGCAATCCAAAGCTGTCTGAAATTACGTTTGTTTGCTTTTCTTGCTGTATATGCATAGCTTAACGACTTCATTACCTGTTGTTTAGCTATTCTAAAATTTTTGCTTTTAGATCCAAAATAGCCTTTAGCCATTTTTAATATTTTTTTATGTCTTTTGCGGGTTGTTACACCGCCTTTAACTCTTGCCATTTCTATATTCCTCCTTATTTATATGGGATAAGCTTTTTAATATTTGATGCATCAGCATCAGATGCATAAGCAGTACTTCTGTTATCTACCTTTGCTCTTTTTGTCTTAGATATCAGTCTATGTCTTCTGAAAGCATGTCCCATCTTTATTTTTCCGCTTCCGGTTACTGAGAACCTCTTTTTTGAAGCGCTGTGTGTCTTTAACTTCGGCATATTTAAATCCTCCTATTTATTTCTTTGGTGCTAATATTACTATCATATGTCTGCCTTCAAGTTTTGGTGATTTTTCCGGTGTCCCATATTCAGAGCATGCTTGAACAAATTTATCGAGGACTTCTCCTCCCATTTGCGTTCTTGTCATTTCTCTTCCTCTGAATGTAAGACTTACCTTGACTTTATCTCCATCTGCTAAAAACTTGCATGCATTCTTGATTTTAAAGTTAATATCATGCTCATCAATCCCCATTTTCAGCCAGATTTCTTTTAACTCGATAGTTTTCTGTTTCTTTCTGGCTTCTTTTTCTCTTTTGGTGACTTCAAACATAAATTTTCCGTAATCAATTATCTTGCAGACTGGCGGATTTGCATTTGGTGAAATTTCCACTAAATCCAATCCTGTATTTTCGCTAATTTTTAAGGCTTCAGCAACTGGCATTACACCGATCACGTTTCCGTCTGCCCCGATCAGCCTTATTTCGGGCGAAGTTATGTTTTCGTTAATTCTGTATTGAACTTTGTTACTCTTATGAGCTGCTATTGTATTTACCTCCATATAGTTTTAATGGTCTTGCAGAAGCGAATCCACAAGACCATATAACAATCAATGCGATATGTTTACCCGTTCAGTGCATAAGCCGTAGGGGTGAGAAGGGATTACTTCTGCTTTCCTTTTGGAATATTATCATATGAGTATAGCAATGTCAAATATTATTTTACCCAAATTACACTCATATATATTTATTTAATCCATTAACTCGTACAAAGATGCTGCATCCTGCTTTTTAACAGATTCTGCAATATCAGCTATTTTTACTTTAATGGAATTATTGGAGAATTTAATTTCAAGTATATCTCCTTTTTTAACGTTGTATGATGGTTTAACCGCTTTTTCGTTTACAAAAATCTTCTGTCCCTCACAGGCTTGATTTGCAACAGTTCTTCTCTTAATCAGCCTGCTAACTTTAAGAAATTTATCTATTCTCATTTTTTTGCCTCATCCCAGTATTTATCTAGCTCATCTATAGTCATCTGCTTCATGTCAAGACCATTATCTATACAGCTGTTTTCCACATATGTAAATCTTTTTATGAATTTATCTGATGATTTATTTAAGCACTGTTCAGGATCAATATCTAAAAATCTGCATACATTAACTACAGCAAAGAGTAAATCTCCTGCCTCTTCCTTCTGCATATCAGAATCATTAGTGTCAATAGCCTGCTTGAGTTCCTGAGTTTCTTCATATATCTTATTGAAAGCTCCTGATATTTCTGGCCAGTCAAAACCTACTCTCTGTGCTTTTTGCTGTACCTTATATGCTCTCATTAATGCAGGAAAATTTTTAGGTATCTTATTCATGCTGTCTGCTTCACTAGAGTAACCCTTTTCCTGTATTTTTAATTTCTCCCAGCTTTCTAATACCTGGTCAGATGAATTAAACTTTTTATCTCCGAATATGTGTGGGTGTCTGTAAACAAGCTTTTTACATATCCCATCAATAATATCATCCATGGAAAATGTTTTTTCTTCTTTACCTATTTGCGCATGAAATACCACCTGAAGTAATACATCTCCTAATTCTTCAGCCATTTTTTCAGGGCTTTTTTCGGAAATTGCATCACATGTTTCATATGCTTCTTCAATGAGACATTTCGTCAATGAGTCATGGGTCTGCTCTTTATCCCATGGACATCCATCATCAGACCGTAATTTTTCCATTATTGTTAGTAGATCATTAAATACATATTTTTCTTTCATAATATTCCTTATTACATTTTACACTTAAAATTTAGCTCGAACAACCCTATGAATCCCTTGGATATCCGCATTTATAGTTATATCTGAATAACCTTGTTTTTTTAGTATATCTTCAACTCTTTTCGATTGATTATACCCCACTTCAAACATTACCCATCCATCTTTATTAAGATAGTTTTTAGCTTCTTTAGAAATGATTTCATAAAATTCTGTACCCTCTTCACCTGCTAATAAGGCAAGTTCAGGTTCATAATCTGCAACCTGCTTATCCAAAGATATATACTCGTGATAAGGTATATATGGAGGATTTGAAACTATTATGTCAAACTTTTCTTGTATATCACTAAAGAGATTGCTCTTGACAACCTTAGTATTATTTTCTACATTGTTGTGTCTTATATTTATTGAAGTTATGTTAATACAGTCTTGCGAGACATCTGATAAAACTACAGTAGATTCCTTTAATTTCTTGGCTATTGATATACCTATGCATCCGCTTCCGCATGCTAAATCCAATATGTTAGGCTTTTCGAAATTAGCTGACTCAGATATCACTTGCTCTACTAAAACTTCAGTATCGGGTCTTGGTATTAATACATTTCTATCTACAATAAACTCATTACCATAAAAATACGCTTTGCCAAGGATGTATGCAACAGGCTCTTTTTTTATGCGTCGTTTAGCATATTCTAATAAAAGCTTAGCTTTATCATCTTCAACGATTTGATCTTGATGAGCATAAAAATATGATATATCTTTCTTGAAAATCTCCTCAAGAAATAAATACATCTCCTTTTTATCAGGAAAAAAACCTGAATATGAGTTTATTAACTGAGATATTACCATTTCGCCTCTTCTTCATTTGGTGGGAGTACTGCATTAAAAGCCATAATAGCACACTCTATCATTCCATCATCCGGCTCTTTTGCTGTAAGCTTCTGAAAAAGCAGTCCTGGAGCTGATATAACTCTTGAAAACAGGTTATCATATCTTCCCGCAAGTTTTACTAGTTCGTATGCCAAACCTGCAACTAATGGAAGTAGCAGTATACGGATAAGCATATTTATTAATGGACTGTGCCATCCTACAAATGAAAATACAACTATGGAAACCACTAAAACCAGAAATAAGAAACTAGTTCCGCATCTTCTGTTACTGGTAGTATATTTTCTGACATTTTCTACAGTAAGTTCCTCACCTGCTTCATAGCAGTTTATAGTCTTATGTTCAGCACCGTGATACATCCATACTCTTCTTATATCTTTCATAAGAGTTACTACAGCAATATATCCTATAAATATTGAAATTCTTAAAACACCTTCTAGCAAATTATTTACAGCAGTATTCTGTATTTTCAATAGCCCTATAATGAAGTTTGGTAGAAGTATAAACAGGCCTACTGTGATACCAACAGATAACAAAATCGAGAAAAAAACTGCTGTCTTGCTTAACGTTTCAGTGTCTTTTACTTTATTTTTTTTGTTTTTATCATCCAAAGCGCTATTTTCAGTCTGCTCTGTAACTAAATCAGAAAATCCCTCTGTAATCACATCAGCTTTTTTAGATTTATCTGGTATATTTTTTTCATCTTCCTCAAGATCGTAAAAAGATGCAGCATAAGTAAGAGCTCGTATGCTCAATACCATTTGATATATCAAAGAATATGCACCACGTATAACTGGAATCTTGGCAAGTTTTCTTTTAGAAGGGAGATTCTCAACAAGAAGCTCCACTTCACCATCTGGTTTTCTTACAGCTATTGCTTTTTTATGAGGCCCTATCATCATTATACCTTCTAATAAGGCAGAGCCTCCAATTGATGTCTTTCTCATGATTATAAAAAAATCGGGTTGGTATTTCTACAACCCGCCTTTCTCTCAATTAAGAAATTCCGTATTTCTTCTTGAACTTATCTACTCTTCCGCCTGAATCTACAAGTTTTTGCTTGCCTGTAAAGTATGGATGGCAGTTTGAACAAATTTCCACTTTTATATCTTTTTTCGTTGAACCTATTTCAAACACGTTCCCGCATGCACAGGTCGCTGTAGTCTTATAGTACTTCGGATGTGTATCTTTTTTCATCCTAATCACCTCCTAATTTGACGCAAGCGTGATTATACCACACTGCAATTATCATTTCAACATGAAATTTTACTACTACTGATATTAAATATTAAAATATTTATTAACTCTAGTACTCAGTAAAATTTGACTGCTTAATATTTATACTGTTTACGAATTCAGAATTATTCTTGGTTTTAACAAGTTTATCAATCATCCATTCAGTAACTTCTGCAGTACCCATATTGCTCATAGCACGTCTTATTGTCCAAATGCTTTCAAGTTCTTTCTTATTCAGAAGCAGTTCTTCTCTTCTGGTTCCTGACTTATTTATATCTATTGCAGGGAATATTCTCTTCTCAGACAATTTCCTGTCAAGATGGAGCTCCATATTACCAGTTCCCTTGAATTCCTCATAAATGACATCGTCCATCCTGCTACCAGTCTCAACAAGTGCAGTAGCAATAATTGTAAGGCTTCCGCCAAATTCTATATTTCTCGCAGAACCGAAGAATTTCTTTGGAGCATGTAATGCACCAGGATCAAGACCTCCAGATAATGTTCTTCCTGTCGGAGTCATTGTAAGGTTATGAGCTCTTGCAAGTCTTGTTATACTGTCAAGAAGAATTACAACATCTTTACCATGTTCGACAAGTCTTTGTGCTCTTTCTAAAACCATTTCAGCAACTTTTACATGATTCTCAGGAACTTTATCAAAAGTTGAAAATACTATTTCTCCATTTACTGATCTTTGCATATCAGTAACTTCCTCAGGCCTCTCATCAATCAAAAGAACAATTAGCTCGATATTAGGATGATTAATTGTAATACTGTTTGCAATTTTCTTTAACAAGACAGTTTTACCGGCTTTTGGAGGTGATACTATCATTCCCCTCTGCCCTTTTCCTATTGGAGCAATAAGATCAATAATCCTTGTCGAATAATCTTTCGGACTATTTTCCAAAGTCAGTCTTTCTTCAGGGAAGATAGGAGTTAGAGTTTCAAAAGGTTTTCTTTTAAAAACCTGTGAAGGATCATCATCATTAATCTTTAACACTGTTTGCAATGCCTGAAATTTTTCTGTTTCTTTCTTAGGCTTCCCTGTTCCGATAATCTTGTCGCCTGTTCTGACACCATATTTCCTAATCTGGTTAGGAGCAACATATATATCTTTTGAACCATATGAATAGTTGTCAGTACGTAAAAATCCATAACCATCAGGTAACACTTCAAGTACACCGCTTACTTCATCGTACTGTTCACTATCAGACTGTTCAGTTATATCAGGTTCTGAAATCTGAGAGAACTCTTTTACCTGGTCTGCTTCTTTGCCTTTTTTTTCTGGCAAAGCAATTTCAGACTCATCATGTGCTTTAATTACATGACGTGTCCTTTTCTCTTCTTTAACCGGTTTTCCAGATTCTGATTCTTTTGCCATCTTTGACAATAGATATCTTGGCTTCTTTGGTGCATCTTGAGTAACTGTCTCTAATATTTTCGTTACTTCAACAACTGGAGCCTCTTGTTTTTCTTCCGGTTCTTCTTTGTTTGTAGCTTCGGGTTTGGTTATCTCCAAAATTCTTTTGATTATGTCATCTTTTTTCATAATCGTAACGCTCTTTATACCGAGCGTTTTTGCAATAACCCGCAAATCCGCAATGGATTTCGACCTTAAAATCTCGTCCTCGTTCATTAAAATCCTCACTAAAGTTTTTCCTTGATATTATAACAAATAATAGATTATTATTTATCGAGTATAGACATTATCACATTAATGGTACCTTGTCAAACATTTTTTTAAACAATTATTTCTCCAACATTATTATAGATATACTTCGGCCTATATGAAAAGTTGAGTATATTATCTTCATTTGTAACACCGCTTAAGACTAAAACTGTATCTATTTCACTTTCTATCCCGGCAACAATGTCTGTATCCATACGGTCACCAATTATAAGGGTGCTTTTTACATCTGTTCCGAGTTTCTTTAAAGCATGTCTCATCATTAGAGGATTAGGTTTTCCTATGTAATAAGCATTTTTACCTGTAGCTATTTCTATAGGAACAGCAAGAGCTCCTGTCGCAGGCATAATACCTTTTTCTGTAGGTCCAGTCTTGTCTGGATTTGTACCTATCAGTTTTGCTCCTTTTTGAATAAGCTGGACGGCTTTCTCTATCTTCTCAAAGCTATATGCCCTTGTCTCACCAATAATTACATACTCAGGACTCATGTCATTCATAGTAATTCCAACATCATATAAAGCATTTATCAATCCAGGTTCCCCTATAATATATGCAGAACACTTTGGTATTTGTGTTGATAAAAATATTGCAGTGGCAATAGCTGAAGTATAAAAATGTTCTTCTGCTACCTCAATACCAAGCCTAGCTAACTTCTGTGAAAGCTCTTTTGGAGATCTTTCAGAACTATTAGTTAAGAATAGATATTTTTTATTATTAGCTTTCAACCAGTCCACAAATTCAAGCGCTCCTTCAAGCACATTATTACCATGATATAAAACCCCATCCATATCTATTATGAAAGCTTCTTTATTCTTTATGATTTCATTCATTTTCTACTCCTCTTTGAATTTTTAGTCTCTTTCTTCTCCATAATATCAAATAAATAAACAGGTTAGATATGAGATATTCTGCAGTAGTATTTGAATTAATTGAAAGCTTATCCCGATCGATTAATACCTGCCCAAGAAAAAGTTTCTGTATTGCTTTTTTATTAATTCTAACTTTACTTTTATCCCATATTTTTCTCCAAATAAATTTGAAAATATTTTTCTTTGATTTTTCTAACTCCTTTTTCTCTGATTGCACAGATCGATAAGCTATAAGGATTTTAGTTATAAGCTGTTCAGGAGTATATGCACGAGTCTTTTCAATTCCGAAAATATCAGCAGTTATCTCCATTGCAGCAAAAAAAGCTTTTTTTGCATCAAGAGTACCACAGGAATGATTGCGTAATGTTTTAAGAATAGAAAACTGAACAACGTTATTCATTATGTTATTTTTGTTTTTTTTGATATTCAGATAAAGCATCTCAATTTCTCTTTCCGTCAAAGCCATTGCATATTTATTTTTTGCATTATCTGATATGTAGTAACACTTACCAATATACTTACCAAATGCTTTCAGCCCATCAAGATAGCCAAGCTGCATATTGCGTTTAGCAATTTCTGGATCAAATTCTAAAATACCGCCTTCAGTTCGTTCATTCTCTATAATAATTATTTTCGCATCTGATTCTTTCACTTTTCTATACATTCCAATAGCTGAATTGCTAACTGCGATTATATTCTTATACCCGTGATCTATAAGGACATTTATCGGCATATTATCATATATGCCTCCATCTATATATAAGTCCCCATCGATTTCCTGCTTTTTGAAACCAGGGACTGCTGAACTGGCTAATATAAAATCTACAACTTTACCTTTTGGTATTTCTTTCTTAAAAAGTATGACAGGTTTCATCTGCGTAAGTGAAAATGTAACTAATGCATAATCAATTTCTGATGCTCTTAAAACATCTTCATCAATTACTTTTTTCAGATATTCTCTTAGTGTAGTAGTATCTAAACCTTTATTTTTTAGTATCGATTCGAGATACTCAGATGTATTAGGTTCTCCATCTTCTTTGTTGTAAGTTATATTAAACAATGTCGGCATATCAAGCGTCTGCCATAAATGCTCTGCCTGGTCAAAAGCATCACACACAACAGCAGCACCGTTAACAGATCCTACTGAAGTTCCAATGACCATATCAATTTCAATATTTAGTTCTCTTAAGGCCTTCCAAACGCCTATCTGATAAGAGCCTCTGGCTCCGCCGCCTGCTAGCACTAGTTGGTATTTCAATTTAGTTACCTGCCTGTATTGATATTGATTATATATAAAAGATAAATTATTTACAATGCTAATCAGTTTGAAGCGCCTTGGAATTTTTTTATTTCCAGTTCAATATCTAATGAATCTGCGTATCTAGTCATTTCATCTATCTGTTTTCTCTGTCTATTATTAAGTGCTTCATTTGGTATTACAACAAGAACCTTCTTCTTTTCTATATCAGTTTCATCTATAGTAACATTTCTCAATGACTGAATCGTGTAGCTGTCAATAGCATCAATCTGCTGTTTGATTTTCTTCTTCATATCTGTACCTGATAAATAACTGGAATCTTGAGTGTTTATACTTATTATCGATACTGCTTCCCTACTGTATTCATCATACATATCCAACACTGGGAAATCTTTCTCAAGATTAGCCCCCATAATCTGATGAATAACATCACCTCTTTCAAAGGGATTAAGATCCCAAATATTACATTCTGCAGTACCAATCCCATCACCTTTCCACTTGGGTGATATTGCTTTTATGTGCATATTATTATTAGCAAGCACTCCAGTATAAATAGACCTTGCTGACATAGTAAAAAAGTATTCATATGGCAAAGCCATTGTTCTTATATTTTTCACACACTCATATCCGTCTTTTTTTAGAGGATTTAATAGATATATATCAGAAATATGATAAGTAACAGCTGCATTTCTTAATTCACTTTCCAAATCCTGTAAAATCGTAAAATTCGCTTTTGCATAGCCTATTAACTGTATACTCAATAAAAGTGCGAATACAATTATCACTGAACAGATGCAGCACTCTGCTGTAATACTTCCTTTAGTATGCATCACTTACCTCGATTTCAAATGTCCTTTCAATTCCTAATATTCCTTTGTATAAGAAAACAGCTCTTACATTAATGCCGCAAAAGACCTGTGACATATCTGTTACATAGGGGCAGTTTAGTGATATAACATCAAGCAGCCTTTTAGCTTTGATTTCTTTTGGTATAGTACACATAAGTACTCTTATATAATCCTCATAATCTAATTTTAACCAGTCTGGTGTTTTATTAAACCCAGCATCTATTCCGATATCAAGATTCCAATCACCATCAAGCTTAAACAGCGGACAGCTTTTACCTCTTACTAAAATGTCAGAATCATATGCAGATTCTGCAAATGCCCATGAGCATAAAATCAGGTTTTTTGCTATAGGGGTCGCAGCTCCAAAACTTAAACTTCCAGCAAGACACGCAGCTAGAGTATTTGCTTTTGCGATTTTATCCATATCAGTATAGACATGCATTATATTCAAAGCAAAACGTAATGCAGTAATAGCTGCTTTGCATGACTTTATATTTTTATTATTATCTCTATTCCCGAATACAATATATTCTGTTTCTGCCTTAAGATATTTACTATTAAAAACACTTTTTTCACTATCTATAAGACTGCTTAAGTAAAGCATCATGTATTCATTGAAATAAATATCTTCTTTAATTTCAGATAGCAAACTGCAAATATCATCGATAGATAAGAAAATGCTTTTTGAAGTTTTTCCAGTCATGTCCGCGCTAATTAAATAGTCGGAGAATGAATCATCAGATATTAAGGTTATAAATGAATCTATAATATTGTCATCAAAACTGAATGAGTTTAGAATATCTTGTGAATATTGCTTCCAAAACCCTCTTTTATCCTCATGATTTTCATCATAAATTACAAAGAAAAATGAATCTAATATTTCAGGATTATAAATAGCATCATAATATTGTTCCATAGCATCATTAAACACATGCAAAATAGGTTGTTCACTTCCATAAATTACTGCATTTGCTACATTTTTCATAGCTTTTTCCAGACATTCAACATTTCTGTTCAATGTTCTTTCAAGCTGATCAAAAACTGTATTTGAAAAAGAATTTTCCATACTGTAAACTGTGTCAATACAAATCTCAAGAATAACTTCAAGATATTCCGGACAGT
>Ga0123334_1002795_pt1 | contig 19713 bp, 14 predicted proteins | sample BiotimSIPDNA_FD_89706 | JGI IMG/M metagenome (GOLD analysis project Ga0123334, IMG submission 89706) | Anaerobic biogas reactor microbial communites from Washington, USA - Biogas_R1 time_0 SIP DNA | ecosystem: Engineered > Bioreactor > Anaerobic > Unclassified | place: Washington, USA... | reverse complement strand
TACACCGAAGTGCTTTTCCCCGGCTCCGACATACGCTTCATTGCCATAAACAACAATGTGGACAGTGCCAATCAGCAGGACAGTGATTTTACACCGTTTCTCAACATCATCAACGAATGGTATGCCAAGGACACGAGCAAGAAAATCCGCTCCGTCTTTAAGTCAAAAGGACAGTCTGGCAAGCCGCTCTGCACCAATCCACCTTATGGCTACATCAAAGACCCGGAAGATAAAATGCACTGGATAGTTGATGAAGATGCCGCTAAAGTGGTTAAAGAGGCATTTCGCCTGTGTATGCAAGGTTATGGTCCTACACAGATAGCTAAAGAATTCAGTGAAAGAAGGATAATGAATCCAACGGCTCATGCAAAGGCAAGCGGAATCAATATCCCTGACAACAGAGGCCATGACGATGATTATATCTGGCGAGGCAGCACAATCGTTCATATGCTTTCAAGGCAGGAGTATTTAGGGCATACGGTCAACTTCAAAACTTACCGTAAGTCCTACAAAAATAAGAAGCAGCTAAAGAACGATCCGTCAGAGTGGCAGATTTTCGAGAATACTCACGAGGCAATCATCGAGGAGCCTGTTTTCGAAGTAGTGCAGAAAATCCGTGATGGCAGACGCAGGATTACACCGATGGGTGAAATGCCAATCCTCTCCGGTATGCTCTTCTGTGCTGACTGTGGTAACAAGCTGTATCAAGTACGCCACAGAGGTTGGGAGCATGACAAAGAGCATTTTGTGTGTGCTACCTACCGTAAAATAAAAGGCGGCTGCAGTTCTCACCAGATACGCAATGTAGTAGTTGAGGAATTACTCCTTGACGGCATTCGCCGCGTTACGGCCTTTGCCAGAGACCATGAGGATGAATTTGTGGAGCTGGTTACCAAGAAAACAAGGATAGACCTTGACAAAAGTATGCGTGACGGCAAACGGGAATTAGAGCAGTCACAGGTTCGTATCCATAAGCTGGATGACATTATCCAAAGGCTTTATGAGGACAATATCGAAGGTAAGATTTCCGATGAGCGTTTTGCCAAGATGACCGCCAATTATGAAGTTGAGCAGCTTACCCTTGAAAGCCGAGTAGCAGAATTGAAATCCGCCATGACTTCAGAAAAGGAAAGCGCACTGGGTGTTGACCACTTCCTCGTTTTGGTAAGAAAGTACACAGACATAAAGGAACTATCAGCAGAGATTATCCGGGAATTTGTTGAAAAGATCTATGTTTACAAGGCAGAGCGCATTGACAGTAGACGAGTACAGCGTATCAAAATCGTTTATAACTGCATTGGTGAATTTGACCCACCGGTTTCTACATCCACCACAGAACAAGAAAAATCGGCATAGCCGGTAACTAAACCAAACTATGCCGATATTTTTCCGGGATTAAAAATCCCTAAGACGCACCCTCTAAAAACGGGGATTATTTTTATTGCCGATCCTTTTCGTCGGTTTCTTCCGAACCTTTATCGGCTTTTTTCCTCTTCCGGACACATTCGGACAAAAGGAACTCGATCTGACCGTTAATTGACCTGAAATCGTCCTCGGCCCAGGCGGCGATCTGCTCGTACAGCTTTGAAGAGATGCGAAGAGGTATCTGCTTTTTAGTTTCCATACTCAGTACAGACTGCCGCTGTTGACAACAGGCTGGGCATCTTTGTTTCCGCACAGGACAACGAGCAGATTGGATACCATGGCGGCTTTTCGCTCTTCGTCAAGCTTTACCACATCGTTTTCGTTGAGCTTCTCCAATGCCATCTCAACCATACCGACGGCACCGTCGACTATCATCTTTCTGGCATCGATAATAGCGCTGGCCTGCTGCCTTTGCAGCATCACCGAAGCGATTTCGGGGGCATAAGCGAGATGGGTTATACGAGTTTCCAGAATCTCAAGACCCGCCTGATCCACATTCTTTTGGATTTCATCGCGTATGCGCTCGGCTACCACATTGCCGGAACCGCGCAGGCTTCCCTCATCGGGCTCGCCGTCACCGGTGGTGTCAATTCCCGGATTTATATCATAGGGGTAGATGCGGACTATGTTTCGAAGCGCGCCGTCGCACTGAAGAGAAAGATATTCTTTGAAATTATCTACATTGAAGACTGCCTTGGCGGTGTCGGTGACTTTCCAGATCACGGCTATGCCTATCTCTATGGGATTTCCCAGAACGTCATTTATCTTTTGTTTGCGGTTATTGAGCGTCATAATTTTAAGGGAGATCTTCTTGCTCGCGGAACCGCTTTGCGCTGCGGCTTTATCGGTCTTATTAACGGCGGCGGGCTCGATACCCACATCATCGCTTTGGCCGAGGCGGGTTTTATATGCGGGATTTACCGCGGACGAGAATGGATTGACGTAATAGAAGCCCGGTTCTTTTAAAGTACCCGTATATTTGCCGAACAAAGTGAGCACCAATGCCTCCTGAGGATTGATGATTTTTAGTCCGAAAAAGGGAATAATACCGATACATACCCATATAAGCCCCACAACAAATGGCAGAGCGCCTATATTCTTCTGATTTTCCATGAGGCTTGCGCCGATAATAATAAGAGCGACGGACGCAATATAAAGTACAATAAAGAGAATCAACATGGCCATACCGGGCTTCGCTTTTAATACTTTTTCTTTCATATTGTTCTCCTTGCATATTGTTATGATATCAATATGATATCATGCTGTAAACAGCAATGCAATATCTTTAATAATATCCGATAAACTGACAGAACTCAGCCGGAAGGACGGCATCATGAAAACGCTGTACTTTATCCGGTGCAGCTGCGGCATAACCGAAATATTTCAAATTTAGCGCTTGACAAATTAGAACATATGTACTATTATCTGTTTTGTAAACGTTTGCATCTTCATGAAGATAATACATAATCGTATAAAAAAGCAAAAAAGAAGCTCCGAAGCGGAGCTTCCCGCGGCGCGTACCCAAAAACGCCGGGAAGGAGACTTAATCATGACAAATAAAAGCTCCCCGCGATCCGTCTCCCCCCGCACTCGTTGGTGTGGCTGCTATCCATCTGCCCTTTCTCGGTCACACCCTCCGGCGCGCGTGCATGTCGCGCTTGCACATCACGGGTGTAATGTGCGGGTGCATCATGCGGGTGTATCGCGCGCATGTCGTGTGCGTGTGTGTGGGTGCGCATAATGCGTGAGCGTCCGCGCTCGCAGGAAAAAATTTTTCGGAAAAAACAGCGCCCGCATCAAAAGCGTTTACAGGGAGATATAAGCATTTAGCTCAGGGACCTTGGAACACAGTATGACGAGCTCAAATACGCCGGAGGTTAATCCGATCTGGCAGATCCGTAAAGTACCTCGCAAGCGTGACCGCGTTCAGATGTTTCCTAAAAGGACGTCGGAAAGGTTTTCGAGCGCGGCACCCCGGAGCGTACGCATAAGCTCCGGGTCGGTAGGCTTTACCCCGGTCATTTTCCTGCGCGGGAAAAATCGGGTTATATGAAGCGGTATGTCGCGATCAACGGAAGCCACCCAGGCGCTCAGACGTTTAATATCCTCAAGGGAATCGCTTATGCCGGGCACGATCAGCGTTGTGATCTCTACATGAGCGGCTGCCGCCGCGGCGGTAATGAAAGCCATAACGGCGTCCAGGTTTCCCTTGAGTTCAGCGTAGCCCCCGGCGGTGAAGCACTTGAGGTCGATGTTGAAGGCGTCGATATAGGGTAAAACCTCGTTGAGCGCCGAAAGCGAAACGCAGCCGTTTGTTACAACCGCGTTTATAAGACCGAGCTTTTTAGACTCACGGGCGGCGTCCCGGACATATTCGTAGCCGACCATAGGCTCATTGTAGGTAAAGGCAAGGCCGATGTTCCCCCGCGATGTGAGCGAAAGGGCCTTTGAGGCAAGCACCTGCGGCGGGACAAAGTTTACCGGGACTTCATCGGCCCGCGCCCTTGATATCTCATGGTTTTGACAAAACGGGCAGTCCATGTTGCAGCCGAAGCTTCCCGCGGATAGAATTTTCGAGCCGGGATGAAAGCGGGCAAAGGGCTTTTTTTCGATGGGGTCGAGCGCGACGGAAGTAAGAAGACCGTAATTTAAGGGTACGCTTATTCCGCCCGCGCACTTTCTCGCGCCGCAAAATCCCGTTTCGCCCTCGGACAAAGAGCAGTGTCGGAAGCACACGGAGCAGTTCATATCAGTGGTGCCTCACAACTTCAAAGCGCTGCAGCGCGACGGTCTCGCCTTCGGGAATGCCTGCCTTGCGCTTTGCAATGCTTATCTGCTGCTGCGGAGTATCGACCCCGTCAAGAGCCGGCAGAAGAAGGCCGCGGCGTCTGCCGCTGGTTACGATAACGCCGTATCGCGCCGCGTCCAGCTCATCGATCGATGATACGGGTTCCGCCTCGCCCAGTACGTCTACGGAGCACTCGATCTGATTAAGCTCTTCTTGCCGCACGGGAGTGAAGCGGTTATCGCGCGAGCAGGCGGCTATGGCGTTTTCAATGATCTCCTCCGCTATGCAATCGGCCGCTGGGGAAATCGTTCCGATACATCCGCGAAGAGCGCCGTCCAGGTGCAGTGAAACGAACACTCCCGCGCGGCGCTTGTACATTTCCGGCGGAAGGCCTTCGGGCACCGGTATGCGCTCGCGGTTTTCGGTCCATGCGGTAAACGATGCCCTGGCAAGTGCGACGTACGGGTCTTCGGAGGCAATGCGGGCTGCCGCTTCGCGGCGCAGCGCTTCACGCCTGATGTCAAGGAACCTGCGCGACTCGTCCGCGGCGCCGGGAAGGAAGGTGCAAACCCCGTAGCCGACTCCGAAGGGTCCCTCGTGCGAAAGGCGCTGCGCGTGCACCGAAACACCGTCAAAGCATCCCGCCATGACGACAAAAGAGCGATGCCCGCACTCGGCCGCCTTTTCGCAGAATGATTCCGGGAAGCCAAAAAGCTCTCCGAAAGCGCCGCGGCCCATAACATCCATTATGCGCTCATCGTACAGGGGTCCCTCGGGCGAAAAACCATAGGGACCGTCATGCGTCAGCTTGTGGGAGAGGTCGCCGCTTGCTATGACCGCGACGCTGCGGTCCGGAAGCTCCGCCGTTTCCTTAATCAGCATGCCGAGCCTGTAATGCTCGGTCAGCGGAAGTCCCGACAGACCTATTCGGACGATTTTGGGAAGCTTTCTGCCTGCGAGGGCCTCGCGGATGAAATACAGCGGAATCATCGTGCCGTGATCAAGATTCCTGTCGCGCTCGCCCAATGACCCTGCAGGTAGACCGGCAAGACCGGCCCGACTGCCCAGGGCTTCCGCGAAGGCTTTGTCATATTCCGCTTTTATGCCGACGTTTCGCGCCCGAAACTGCCCGAAGTTTCCTGAAGCGGAGCTTCCCGGGGAGATGTGAAAATAATCGGAGTACATTGCGCTGTGAGGAGATATCACGATTACGGTTTCCGGCTCAAGTGAAACGATGAAGTCCGCCGCCTTTTTAAACGCGTCCACGGTCGAGGATATGCCTTTTTCCTGTCCGCGGCCGACGTCCGGCACAATCAGCGGGGGATGGGGAACCATTATTGCGCCTATAAGACTCATTGCCGATTCCTCCTTTGTTGGGTGTATTTACGGATGTAATTACGATAAAAGGGCTTCCAGCTCATCGATAAGCGATGAAAACAGCTTGAGCGCTTCCGCGACGGGCTCGGGTTTTGTCATATCCACTCCGGCGTTTTTGAGGATAGTTATCGGATCGGCCGAGGAGCCCGCCGACAGAAAGCTTCTGTATGCCGATACGGCCTCCTGCCCTCCCTGAAGTATTCTGCGGGAAAGAGCCGTCGCGGCGGCAAAACCGGTAGCGTACTGAAATACGTAGAAATCATAAAAGAAATGGGGTATGCGTGACCACTCGAGAGCTATTTCGGGGTCCTGAACAACATCGGGTCCGTAATAGAGGGCATTGAGCTCGGCGTACAGTTTTGAAAGCGTTTCGGCGGACAGGGTTTCGCCGGACTCGGAAAGCTCGCTTATTTTCATCTCAAACTCGGCGAACATCGTCTGGCGGAAAAGTGTTGTGCGAAACTGCTCCAGAAAGTGGTTGACAATATACGCGCGCTTTATTTTATCGTCGGTGCGCTCGAGCAGATATGAGGTTAAAAGAGCCTCGTTGCAGGTAGAGGCCACCTCCGCGACGAAGATAACATAATCGGAGTCGGCAACCGGCTGATTCTTTATTGAAAAATAGGTGTGCAGGGCGTGGCCCATCTCGTGCGCCAGGGTATACATGCCGTTTAGCGTGTCCTTGTGGTTTAAAAGAACATAGGGGTGCGGTCTGCCGGCCGACGAATAAGCCCCGCTGCGTTTTCCCTTGTTTTCGTACACGTCGATCCAGCGGTTTTCAAATCCCTCCCGCAGAACGCTTACATAGTCTTCCCCAAGCACGGAAAGAGCCTCGCATACGGTCCTGGCGGCTTCCTCATAGCTTATCTTTATGTCGGCCTCGGGAACCAGCGGCGCGTATATATCGTACATATGCAGCTCGGAAAGTCCCGATATTTTCCTGCGCAGAGCCATGTAGCGGTATACCAGAGGCAGCCCCTGATGAACCGCGTCTATGAGGCTGGTATAAACGCTTACAGGGACCTCGTTTTGCGAAAGCGACTTTTCCATCGCGTTTTTGTAGCCGCGGCTTCTTGCGAAATAGCGCAGTGCCCGCATGTTGTTGTCAAGGCACGAGGCCAGAGTGTTTTTATAGCTTCCGAAGGTGCCGTACAAGTTTGTGAAAGCGCTTCGGCGAAGCTCTCTGTCGGGGCTTTCCATAAGCGATATATAGGTGCCCTGAGTAAGCGTATGCGCAGCGCCTTCCGAGTCCGCGGCGTCGGGGAAGGAAAGATCGGCGTTTCGGAAAACCTCCGCGATTTGTCCGGACGCTTCCGCCAGTTCCGCGGCGCCAGCAAGCAGTTTTTCCTCCGGGACCGGCAGTATGTGCGGCTTTTTCGCGAGCAGACGGTCAAAGCTGCGTTTATAGGTTAACAGCTCCGGCTCGGCGGCGTAGAAGGCTTTAAAGGTATCCTCGCTTATTGACGTAAGCTCCGGGTCCTGCCACGAACTCGCTTCCGAGATTTCGGTGTACAGGGAGATGAATTTTCCTCTCAATGCCTGATAAACCGGGTTCGATGTGTCCTCGTCGTGCTTGCGCATGCAGTAATTTCCCAGGCGCTCTAGCGCCAGCCCGACCTCCTCGGCGAACCGGCAGTATTCGAGCAGTCTCGCGGCCGAGTCGGCAAGAGTGCCGCGATACGAGGAAAAACCCTCTGTATATCGCTTTGCGTCCTCAAGAGACGCGAGAAAATCCTCGTCGGTACTAAACAGGTCCTCCGTGGCCCAGGTATATTTTTTTTCTGCTTCCGCGCGTGTTTTGATTTCCATATTTATAATCCTCCGGAAAATATTATCAGTTCGCCGCAATTATACCATCTTAAGGCGTGATTGTCACTTGCGCAGATGTGTCAGGATAATTTTTGCGTATTTATGTGTATTATCCATCCGAGGTAATATATAATTGTCATATACATTCGGAGCTTGCCCGAAGGGGGATAAGAAAATGGACATGTACGATATCATACGCAGAAAACGGGACGGACACGAGCTGACGGATGATGATATCGCGGTTTTCATAAATGGCTGCTGCGACGGCAGTATACCGGATTATCAGATAAGCGCGCTTTTAATGGCCATCTGGTTTCGCGGGATGACCGAGGCCGAAACCGCGGCTCTGACTCTGCGGATGGAGCATTCGGGCGAAACGGTGGATCTTACGGATATTGACGGCCTGACGGTTGACAAGCACAGCACGGGCGGCGTCGGCGACAAGACGACGCTTGCGGTTGCTCCCATACTTGCCGCCTGCGGACTGAAGATACCGAAGATGTCGGGAAGAGGTCTCGGACACACAGGCGGAACCATAGATAAGCTTGAGTCCATACCCGGTTTTGATACGGCGCTGGGTCGTGAGAAGATGATTAGCGTCGTTAAGGAGACCGGCTTATGCGTAGTCGGTCAGTCCTCGCGGCTGGTTCCGGCAGACAAAAAACTGTATGCGTTAAGAGACGTGACCGCCACGGTCGACAGCATGCCGCTTATAGCCTCGTCTATAATGAGCAAGAAGCTCGCCGCCGGAGCGAAGCTGATAGTGCTGGACGTCAAATACGGCAGCGGAGCGTTTTTGACCGGAGCCGAGGACGCGGTGAGCCTCGCCTCTCTAATGGTGAGGCTGGGCGAGGCGGCGGGACGGCGGGTCTCGGCGCTCATTACCTATATGGATGAACCTTTGGGACGGGCGGTGGGAAACTCACTGGAGGTTGCCGAAGCGGTGGAAACCCTGCGCGGGAAAGGCCCGGAGGATTTTATGGAACTGGTCATCGCCTTATCGGCCGACGCACTTTATATCGCGGGACTGGGCGGGCGCGGGGAGTGCGCGGATATGGCCCGGTGCGCGATAAAAGACGGTACCGCTCTGCGGCGCCTGCGCGCCATGGTCGCGGCGCAGGGCGGTGATCCCGCCTATATCGACGATCCGGGACTGTTCGGGAAAGCGGAATTTACAGTCGAGGTTCCCAGTCCCGCCGAGGGCTATATTTCCGAAATGGATACCGCGGCGATAGGCCGGGTTTCGACGGCGCTCGGAGCCGGACGTCTGACCGCGGACGAAGCGGTCGATCACAGCGCGGGAATAATGATATATAAGAAAAAAGGTGCGTTTGTAAAGGTCGGCGAGACCCTGGCAGTTTTGCATACAAACAGGGAGCGGGCGATTGCCGGGGCGGTGAGAGATTATGCCGATGCAATCGCAATTTCGCAGCGGCCGCCGGAGAAGGCCCCGCTTATATACGCTTCGGTTGACTCGGGAGGTGTAATCAGGGCATGACGGACGCGAGAAAACTTGCGGCTTATACGGATCATACGCTGCTAAAGCCCGAGAGCACCTGGAAGCAGGTCAGGGCAGTGTGTGACGAGGCCGCCGAATGGAGCGCGGCCAGCGTTTGCATATCGCCCGTTTTCGTTAAGAGCGCGAGGGCCTATCTTAAAGACCGCGCGAGAATATCTACGGTTATCGGCTTTCCGCACGGCTGCTGCGAAACGGCGGTAAAGGTTTATGAAGCGCGGCTGGCCGTAGATAACGGAGCGGATGAGCTGGACATGGTGATAAACATCGGAGCGCTCAAGGAAGGCGATCTCGGCTATGTTTCGCGTGAGATCGGCGCCGTCAGGGAGGCCTGCGACGGCAAGGTGCTCAAGGTAATAATAGAGACCTGCCTGCTAACGCGTGAAGAAAAGCTTTCCATGTGCCGCGTCGTTACCGATACTGGTGCGGATTTCATAAAAACCTCCACCGGCTTTTCAACGGGCGGAGCCACGTTTGAAGATGTCAGACTGCTGGCGGAAAACGTCGGAGAAGGCGTTAGGGTTAAGGCCTCAGGCGGAATTTCGACTCTGCGGGACGCGGAGGAATTCATACGCCTCGGCGCATCGCGCCTCGGAACGAGCCGCGTTATCGGACTGCTCAAAAAGGCGGGATATGATTGACATCCCGCGCGGCCAAACCCTATAATGTACTTCATTCCTAATCCGGAGGTTTAATGTGATAAGTGTCGAGATAACAGTCCTGGTAATTTTTATACTCACCTATGTGGGAATGCTGATGTTCCAGAAGATCAGGGCCTTTGTCGCTCTGGGCGCCGCCGTGCTTTTTGTGCTGTTGACCCTGCTTTGGCCTGAAGCTTCCGGACTCATGCCCTTTGAGCAGATCCTGCCGGCGATAGACTGGAACGTTCTTATGATGCTTGCGGGCACGATGATAACCGTATCCTTTTTCATTGATTCTCAAATGCCCGCGCGGCTCTCCGACATGCTGCTCAACAGCATGCCTAAAGTTATGTGGGCCGTTGTGGCGCTGGCGCTTTTCGCGGGTCTGATATCCGCCTTTGTGGACAATGTGGCTACGGTGCTCATGGTGGCTCCGGTGGGGCTCGCCATATCTAAGAAGCTTAAGATATCGCCTGTTCCGGTGATAATCGCCATCGCCGTATCATCTAACCTTCAGGGTGCGGCAACGCTGGTGGGAGACACAACCTCCATACTGCTCGGCAACGCGGCGGGGATGGACTTTCTGGATTTCTTCGCTATGCGAAACGGAGCGGGCGTATTGAAGCCCGGAATATTCTGGGGCGTGGAGCTCGGCGCGGTCTTCACGATCCCCGTGCTTTTGCTTATTTTCAGAAAGCTTAAAAAGCCGCTGGAAAAGCAGGTGCTTTCGCCGGTTAATGACTATTTTCCGACATTCATGCTGCTCGGTACCGTGCTGCTTCTAATACTCGCTTCCTTCATCCCCGGAAAACCCGGCATAACAAACGGCCTTATATGCTGCGGCGTAGCCGTAATCGGGCTGATCCGGGCCGTTTTCACAAACAGGACGGAGTCCTTTCAAAACGCGATAGCCGAAATCGACTTCGTTACGCTGCTGCTGCTGGCGAGCCTCTTCGTAATAATAAAGGGAGTCGGAAACGCGGGCATTATAAGAGATATAGCAAAGCTGATAAAAGCCCTTGCGGGCGGCAACGTCTTCGCGCTGTATACGCTTATAGTATGGGCCTCGGTTTTCTTCTCGGCGTTTATAGACAACATACCGTACACCGCGACCATGCTGCCGATAATCGCGGCGCTGTCCAGGGACCTGGGCATAGAGCCTTACGTACTGTATTTCGGCCTGCTGACGGGGGCGACCCTGGGCGGCAACATCACGCCTGTGGGAGCTTCGGCCAACATAGCGGGAATAGGTCTGCTGCGCAAGGAAGGTTATGAGGTTAAAAACTCGGATTTCTTTAAGATAGGCATCCCGTTCACGATCGTCGCCGTTCTGGCGGGATACATATACATCTGGCTTGTCTGGCGTCCTTAAATAGTGTAAACATTGCAGAGTGAACAGGTTTGGGCCCGTTAACTCTGCAATGCTCTATGGAATATCCGTGGGATACAGCGTCAGATTCTTCTTGTTATCGCAAAGACCGAGGAATATTTTCTTCGGTGAGGAATAACCCTGCTGCCGGAGCCTGTCTTTAAGCCACTTCTCGCTTAAGCCAATCCTGCCGAGGTTTTCCCCCAGTATTCTTCCGTCCATAATCAGCTCGACGAATAAGCCCTCGTCGGGCGGTGTCAGAGAAAGATCAGCCATTGTTGCCGGGCGGGCGCCCTCCGCGGGCATGAAGCTCATGCGTCCGTTATACTCATATACGGCATATTTGATTGCCGACAGATCGAAATACCCTGCCATTCGGCACATCATAAGAAAATCGGACAGATCAAGCTTTGCTTTCTTCAGGTTTTTGCGGTACAGTCTGCCCTCGGCCATGAGGATGCTGGGCGTGCCGTTTATATACTTGCGCGCACGGGGATACTTGCCGCAGAGCGCGCTGAGCGTAAGCGAGACAAGGCAGTACACACCAAGTGCGATAAGCGGCTTTAAGGGCGCTTCAAGCTCGGTGGCGAGCTCCGCGGCTATAGAGCCTATCGTTATACCGCTCACATAATCAAAAAAATCAAGCTGGGACATCTGCTTATGCCCCATTAGTTTTGTCATTACGTAGAGCGCAGCCACCGAAAGCAGCGAGGTTAAAGCCGTATTGACAAGATCCATTCATATCTCCCGGGTATGTTTCATGGCTTAATATAAGGTAGCGCGAATTTGCGGAGACTGTGTCTTGAACGTTATACTTATTGTGCGCGGGCTCCGCGCGTGCTATACTTGTATCCCGCTAAAAAACGGGGGTATCGGCATAAACATCATCTAAGGCTGTGTGCGTACGGCGCGCACATGGCCATTAATACTGATCTCCATGAATTGCGGAGATCAGTATTATAACGCAGACTGCTTTAGAGCATCATGCAGTCCTTCGGAGGTATCGCATGAAAAGAACATACACGCTGACGGCGCTCATTTTGATTTTCGCTATAGCGCTAACGCTTGCGTCCTGCCGGAGCGGGACTTCACCGCAGAACTCTGCGCCGCCGACTGTTTCGGCAACAGCGGCTCCGGGCGCGATAAGTACCGCGGCAGCGACAGCCGATACGCAGTCGGAGCCCGCCTACACATACAACGACTATACCCCTGCAGGCCCCGTGACATGGAATTGCCACCGGTGGGAAACCGCGGAAGACAGATATATAATATCCTTTTGTGAAATGGGCTTATACGATTTTGTCCTGAGCGAGGATAAAAACGGTTACAATATTATCCCGGAAATGGCCGCCGGAGAACCCGTGGATGTAACCGCCGAATATGCGGGTGATGAAATCTACGGCATTCCCGCCGAAGCGACGGAAGGCTACGCGTTTAAAATATCACTTAACGAGGCCGCGCGCTGGGCCGACGGCAGTCCCGTAAACGCGGATACATATATATATTCAATGCGCCAGCTGCTCTCAAGTGAAATGAAAAATTACCGTGCCGATAATTTCTGGGCAGGCACGCTGGTGCTTGCAAACGCCGAGGCTTATTACAATAACGACAAGGCCGGAGACCCGGTATACGCCGATATAACCGACGCGGATTATAAGTATGCCGAGGTTGCCGATGAACTGAAGTTTTTCTCCATGAGCGCCGCCAATATGTTCTTTGACGGTTATTCATGCAGGGATTATTATCAGGCGGGTTATGACGATTACTTTCTCGACCCGCGGGGAAACGACCTGTATGTTAAGTACGCGCAGATGGAAGATGAAGACGGCATGATCCCCCTTACCGAGGAAGCCAAAGCCGATTTGAGCGTTATTGCCGCCGCCTTCGGCGATGACCGTCCCGAGGCCTATAACGAGTTTTGCTTTTACGCGGCCGGCACAAATCCCGAAACTCCCTGGGACTCGGTCGGACTAAAAAAGAGCGGGGACTATGAGATAACCCTAATCTGTTCAAGGCAAATAAGTAATTTCTATCTCAAATACAGCCTATCCGAAAACTGGATAGTGTACGAGCCCCTCTACGAAGCGGGAAAATCGGAAAGCGGCGGTTTGATATCAACCGATTACGGCACTTCTGCGGACACCTATATGTCCTACGGTCCGTATAAGCTCACGGAGTATCGGGACGGCAAGAGCATTGTTATGGACAAAAACGACAACTGGTACGGTTACACGGACGGCAGGCACGAAGGGCAGTATCAGTGTACCGGTATAAACACGCGGATAATTCCCGAGCAGGCGGCGGCGCTTGACCTCTTCCTGCAGGGCGGGCTTGATAATGTGCTGCTGGGCGCCGCCGATATGGATGCATACAGGTACTCTGAACATATCGCTTTTACACCTTTGGATTATACTTCAAAGATCACGTTCAACAGCGATTACGATATGCTCAAATCCCGTCAGACCGACGGAATCAACAAAACGATACTGTCCTATAAGGATTTCCGGCACGCCATATCTCTTTGCATAGACAGGGAGGACTTTTGCCGGCAGTGTACGGCGACCCATACCGCGGGTTTAGGGCTTTTCAATTATATGTATGTATGCGACCCGCAGACCGGGCTGCTTTACCGTGACAGCGAACCCGCCAGAGACGCCCTGAGCAGACTATACGGAGTTCGAGATGCCGATAAAATAACCGGCTATGAACCGAAGACGGCTAAAGCGCTGTTTCGAAGTGCATATAAAGCGGCCCTCGCAGCGGGCGATATCGGCCGCGATGATATTGTGGAGCTGGAGTTATTGCTCTACGGCTCCGATGAAGCCTACGTAAAAATCTGCGGCTTCATACAGGAAGCCGTAAACGCCGCTGTAGACGGCACCGATCTGGAAGGGCGGGTAGTAATTAAAATGACCGCCGACAGCAGCTATTATGATCGTGCCCGGGAGGGTGCTTTTGAAATGATAATCAGCACCTGGGGCGGTTCCGCGATGGATCCCTACGCCGCTTTGCAGTGCTACTGCCAGACAGGCTGGCACTATGAATACGGATTCGTGCCGGAAAGGGAGACCGTAACCATCAGCGTAAACGGTGAGGATATAACGGATACATATTACAATTGGTATCGGGAGATATGCCGGGGCAGATACGCGTCGGCAGACGCCGGGTTAAGGTGCTCCCTTCTCGCGCAGATGGAATACGCGATACTGGCCGAATATAACACCACCCCCATATATTACCGCACGAGCGCGTCACTGCGTTCACGGAGAATAATGGAGGGGTCAGATAAATATATCCGGTTTGTCGGATTCGGAGGAGTGCGTTTCATGCGTTTTCTTTATAGCGACACCGAGTGGGATGCTTATGTGGCCGAAAACGGAGGACGACTCTTTTATTAAATGCGAAAATGCTTTATGTAAACCTAAAAGCGAGAATGTAAGAGCATCTGTGCTCGCACAGGAGTGAAGATATAAAAATGAACAGCAAAAAACGTCTGGCAATAAGGTATTCGGCGGCTTTTTTAGTGACCGCGGCCGTCACTGTGCTTTTCGCCATATGGCAGGGCGCATTTGAAGCCGACGGTAATCCGGAGCTTTTACTGGCGCTCTGCAATGCATTCTTCGCGGGTGGAGCGCTCGCTCTCCTGGCCGGACTTGTCACACTTCTTATCAAAGCCGGAATTTTCGACACGCTTCTTCTGAGCTTCGGACAAATCGCGTCAACATTTAAAAAAGACCCGGAATACCGCGGCGACAGGAGCCTATACGATTACAGGGAAAAGAAAAAGAATAAACGGCGCTGTTTCTGGGAATTGATTGCCGCGGGCGCGCTTTTTATCCTGGTTGCCGTTATCTTAAATATCGCGTTAACGCGAATTAACGAAGTCCGGACGGTATTTTAAACGGCAACGGTTCGCCGAAGCGATGAGAAGAACGTAAAAGCCGTTATCGGACAGTGTGTTATACAGGTATCCCATTGAGCGGGATACCTGTATAACTTTGTCAGCGGGATGGGTTCTCACAGATTCCGACAAAAAGGAGGGTTCCGTTCTGAGCCTTTATACCGTAAATAAAGGGGCGGTCGAGTATCATCTCAAATTCATCTTCGGGATATCCCGCGCCCAGAAAATTTAGTTGGGTAAAGGCAGCGGCTTCGACGCCCTTTTCGTCTATCGATATGCGGGTCTGCTGGATTATTTCAGAGATATATGCCGCTGAGTCGGTAATACCCGAAAAGTCGGCGTCCGGCCTGAAGGCGTCGGTCACGCCGAGGCTTATGAGGGTTTCGGGCAATTTATCGTAATTGCACTCGAAGTCAAACTTCGGTACCTGCCACTTTACTTCGGCAAAGCCGGTGTCTTCTCCGGCAAAAAGTGAGCCGAAGGCCTCGGCGGATCCGATAAGCTCACGCACGGATACCCCGTCCTCCGGCAGAATGAAAACCATCTGCCCTCCGTCTTTAAAGCCGAGCGAGGCACGGGAAAAACTCCCGCATCTGCTGAAACCTCCGAATATCATACCGTTCATATATTCGGAGTCAACATCGCCGGAATCCGTGCGAAAGACACCCGCGGCTGTATTGTCCCTGTCGAAACGGTTTATCCACTCATCGTAAAAATAGACTGTGCTTATTATGCTCAGTATCTGCCGCGGGTCTGTTGTTAATTCCGGTGAAAGGGTGCCCGCGGTATTTTCGGCTATCCATTTTCCCATTGCCTCGCCGGTTGCTTTGTCCGCGAAGTCCGCGGGGAAGCTTGAGGCATAAAAATGCCCGGCGGCGTTTTTTGCGAAAGCGTCATTAAACGTCGTATCAACGTCCAGCCACAGGGAGTTTGCAAGCGTAAGCTTCGATATCTCGTTATCGGTGTATAGCAGCCTGAACAGGTTAGAGCATTGCCCGGAAAGTTCGGCCGACGAGCTTACACCCAGAAGCTCGAAAAGCTGCCTTTGCGTTTGACCTCCCGCGCCGGTCGCGGCGACCGCGAGCGCGAAATAAAGGGATACGGGAGAGTAATTGGCGTTGCCTTCGGAATCGCTGAGTACGGCCGAGGCCGTAAGATATGAAAAATCGGAGAGCGAGGCGAGAAAACCGTCTTCTACGGGGTTTTGTTTACGTTTATCCCGCCTTGCCTCATGGTCATTAAAGCGTTCCTCTCCCGGATAAACGACGGCGGCGATCGCTTTGGGCAGCGCCTCCGGGCTCTTTGAGCAGGCGCAAAGAGAAAACAGCGTCAGGATGATGACCGTAAATATAAAAACCTTTTTCATGCCAGATCCTCCTAATATCCTCGGCTATATCTGAGAACTCAGGAAAAAACTACGTTAAAAATATCATTTTCTCCGACGGCGCACTCAAGCTCAATCAATATATGCCATTGCGCCATATCGTCAGTGCCGATTTCCGGAACGTCTCGCGCGATCGATATGTGCCATTCGCCGCCGGAGAATGCTGTATTAGTAACCTCATGGCGTATCGAGCCGCTGCTTTCCTCAAGGAGTACCAGCACCAGCGTTCCGTTTTCAAAGAAAGCGTCATCGTAGGCATCACAGGCATTGAGAAACCCCGGAGTGCTTTCGTTATCGGGCAGTTCACGGCGCTCGAAATAATACATATCCTTGTTTTCTTCGATATAGGAGTCGAGTTCTGCGCGACTGTTTACAACGGTCACGACGGGGTACTTTACTTCGTCATTATATCCGTCCGTGCGTATGTATTGCGCGCGAAAGCCGGCCGGCGCCCGGGACGTGGCCTCGGGTGAAGTGTCCGGAGCTGTGTCTGTGACGGTTTTCCCGGCAGAGCAGCCGAATAAACCGGCTGATAAAGTCAGAGCCGTAATAAGGCAGATTATCTTCTTCATCCGGTATCCCCCAGTCTGTATAACGAATATATGACGGCACGGAAAAATAAAAGTTCCGGAATACATATATGTCGATGTCGGAATTGTCGGCATTGCCGGCCGGGTGGGCGCACCCGGCAGCCGTAACATTATAATCCGTGAGCCATATATTGGCAGTAGGAAGCCTATATGAGCGCTTAGTACTTATTATACGGAGGAGCTGTTTTTGAACATAGAAAAAATCCCTTTAAGCAGTCTTCCGATCGGTAAAAAAGCGAAGGTGACAGACCTCTTGAGCGACGGACAGTTAAGGAGACGGATGCTGGATCTGGGAGTTGCCGGCGGCACCGAAATTGAGCCGCTTTTTAAAAGCCCGTCAGGTGATCCGGTAGCGTATCTGGTAAGAGGAGCAGTCATCGCATTAAGATCGGACGCTTCGGATAAAATCCTTGTAGCGGCGGAGTGAACTTTCGGGGCGGAGAGTGAAAATAATCCGCCCCCCGGTATGTTATTGGAGCGGGCAATGAGATTAAAGGATAAGTCAACAGGAGCCGGAGCGCCCTGCAGCTCCGGCCTTAATATAGCCAAAGAGGCGCAAGGGGAGATAATCGTCGCGCTTGCGGGCAATCCGAACGTCGGGAAAAGCACCGTTTTCAACGCGCTGACGGGTATGAGGCAGCATACGGGAAACTGGCCGGGAAAAACAGTGACAAACGCCCGGGGCAGATACAGGCACAAGGACAAAGACTATGTTCTTGTGGATCTGCCCGGTACATATTCGCTGATGTCAAACTCGGCTGAAGAGGAAACGGCCTGCGATTTTCTCTGTTTCGGAGCGCCGGACGTGACGGTAGTGGTGGCAGACGCGACCTGCCTTGAGCGAAACCTGAATCTGGTTTTACAAACGCTGGAGATTACCGGCAGTGTTGTTGTTTGCGTTAATCTTATGGATGAGGCGAAAAAGAAAGGTATCGGTATAAATCTTAAGCTGCTCAGTGACATTCTGGGCGTGCCTGTTGTCGGCTGCTGCGCCCGCAGCGGCAAGGGCCTGAGTGATCTGGCCGATGCCGTAGCCGATATAGCCGGGGGCAGGATTCGAACGACTCCCCTGAGGCCTATATACACAAAGGAAATCGAATACGCCGTTTCGCTTCTTCAGCCGCCGACAGAAAAAGCGGGAACCGCGGGCGTGAGCGGCCGCCGGACCGCTTTAAGGCTGCCGAAGGACGACACCGGTGTAAACTTAACGGAACGTATAGTCACAAGGCTTCTTGACATATGCGAGCGCATAGCGGGGCAGGTGATTACATACGATAAAGACGACTATTCCGCGCGTGACCGAAAGATTGATAAAGTACTTACATCCAAAATAAGCGGGATCCCCGTAATGATAATGCTCTTATGCGCAGTGTTCTGGATAACGATTACCGGGGCAAACGTTCCTTCCGGGCTGCTTGCAAAGGGACTCTTCCGGCTGGAGGAGTATCTCGGTGAACTGTTTAATATGCTTTCGGCTCCGAAGTGGCTGAGCGGACCGGTTGTGGAAGGTATGTTCAGGACGCTCATATGGGTCATATCCGTAATGCTTCCGCCGATGGCGATCTTTTTCCCGCTTTTTACGCTGCTTGAGGACTCAGGCTATCTGCCCCGGGTTGCGTTTAATCTGGATAAGTTCTTTAAGAAGGCCTGTGCGCACGGCAAGCAGTCGCTTACCATGTGCATGGGCTTCGGCTGCAACGCGGTCGGAGTAGTCGGCTGCCGCATAATAGACTCGCCGCGCGAGCGCCTTATAGCGGTCATCACGAACAGCTTTATTCCGTGCAACGGGCGGTTTCCGGCGCTTATCGCCATTATAACAATGTTCATTGCCGGCCGGAACGCGGGCCCGTTAGGCTCGCTGATGTCCGCCCTTGTACTGGCGGCGGTTATAGTCATCGGCGTAGCCGCAACGTTTCTGGCGTCAAAGATCCTGTCAAAGACAATCCTCAAAGGCACTGCTTCCTCATTTAATCTGGAGCTTCCGCCGTATAGGAGACCGCAGATCGGCAGGGTTATAGTGCGCTCGATTTTTGATAAAACCTTTTTCGTTCTGCGCAGGGCAGCGGTCGTCGCGGCACCGGCGGGTCTTATTATCTGGGCACTCGCGAACATAAGGGCGGGAGAAGTGAGCCTTCTGGAGAGCTGCGCGGTTTTTCTTGATCCCTTCGCGCGCCTTATGGGAATGGACGGCTATATCCTGCTGGCTTTTATACTCGGTTTTCCTGCTAACGAACTGGTAATCCCGATTATACTGATGGGATATACGGCGGGCGGTGCGCTCACTTCCGCCCAAAATCTCTCGGGGCTCCGCTCGCTGCTTGCGGCCAACGGCTGGAACTGGCTTACAGCCGTTTGCGTTATGCTTTTTTCACTGATGCACTGGCCTTGCGGGACTACCTGCCTGACCGTTTACAAAGAAACGAAAAGCTTAAAGTGGACGGCAGCGGCGTTTATTGTACCGACGGCAGCGGGCACCGTATTATGTTTGATCGTTGCCGGCGCCTTCCGTCTGCTCGGCCTTTCATAACGATAATAAGGAACGGAGAGTTATTTTTATCAAAGAACTTGCCGTTTTCATTTTTCTATTGTAGTATTGAAAGATAATTAACGCGGTATAACGGCCGTTTCGGGCACACGCGGCGGGACATGGAGTGTCGGCGGAGCGAGGCGATTAAAGCGCGTTATGCGGTGATTTCCGGAGGTATTATGACTGAAAATGAAACCAAAAAGGGCGCGAATGGCGCTTTAAACCTCGCGGGGATGACATTTGAGTCCGCGCGGGAGATGTCAGCCGACACGATAAGGTCAATACCCGCTAAGCTGACCGAATACCGCTGCCCCGTATGCGGAAAGGTCTTTGCTGATTTTTGTGATCTCGTCAGCCATTATGACCTCGATCATCCCGATACCGTG
>Ga0123334_1002793_pt1 | contig 19721 bp, 17 predicted proteins | sample BiotimSIPDNA_FD_89706 | JGI IMG/M metagenome (GOLD analysis project Ga0123334, IMG submission 89706) | Anaerobic biogas reactor microbial communites from Washington, USA - Biogas_R1 time_0 SIP DNA | ecosystem: Engineered > Bioreactor > Anaerobic > Unclassified | place: Washington, USA... | reverse complement strand
AAGAAGATAAGCCCGAAATCATATTCGTTAGTTCTGATAACGTAATTCCTATTTCTGTCATGTAAGCTTCGTTATCGCTTTTATTTAGATCGGCCTTTAACGCTTCTTCTATTTGTTTTTCATATTTTATAATACTTTTTTTAAGCTTTTTTAACTGAGCCAAACGATAAGAAAAGGAAAGAGTTTTGCCCGAATCATAAAATGCTCGTAATGCCTCTATCTTTTTTACAATATCCATTTTTACCCTCCAGTTCTTGAATCAAAAGCTTTGAAAGTTTCGTGCACTCGTTTTGCTAGAGCAACCGAATCTCCACGCCCTAATTCAATAACGGCTTGTAAAGGCGTTGAGCCTAAATAACGCATTGGATAAGGCGATAGAGATAAAATTTCAGCTAAAATTCTCGGGTCTACAGGAGGATATTCTGCAAAGGTAAGCGCAAGCATACCGCGACGTTGCTGAATTCCTTGTATTCGTAGACGACCAGCCCAAAGAGCTGTTTCTGTAATTAAAAAGAGCATTTCAGCAGGTTCAGGAATTGGTCCAAAACGATCCTGAATTTCTTCTCGAATTGATTTTACTTCAAGTTCCGAAGTAATTCGAGCTAAACGCTGGTATAATGTGATTCTAGATAAGCCATCTTCTATCCAATCTTCTGGTAAATAAGCATCTACGCCTATTTCGATACGTGGTTGAATTGGTTTTTCTGTGGTGCCGCCGCGAATCATTTCTACCGCTTCTTTTACCAATCGCACGTATGTTTCAAAACCAATTTCAGCAATAAAGCCATGTTGTTCTGATCCTAGAAGGTTTCCTGCGCCTCTTATTTCTAGATCTCGCATCGCAAGCTGATAACCGCTCCCTAAATCGGTGAATTGTTCTAAAGCTTGTAATCTTTTAGCTGAATCGACTGAAATTTCACCTTTCGCAGGAGTTACTAAATAGGCATGGGCTAAAACGTCCGAACGACCGACACGCCCGCGCATTTGATAAAGCTGGCTGATTCCAAAATGATGAGCATTCATGATTATAATCGTATTCGCATTTGGAACATCTAGTCCAGACTCAATAATACTTGTGCTCACCAATATATCAAAATGCCTTGAAATAAAAGCTTCCATCACTCTTTCGAGATCTCGGTCAGCCATTTGCCCATGAGCTACACCCACCCGTGCTTCAGGAGCCCAAGATTCTACATCATCAGCCAATTGCAAGATATTTTGAACTCGATCGTTGACAATAAATACTTGGCCGCCACGAGCTAATTCATCTTTTACTGCCTGAGCTAAAACAACATCGTTTCTCTTTAATAATTTTGTTTCTACAGGAAGGCGATTCATTGGAGGTGTATTGATAAGAGAAATATCTCGCACTCCAGTCATGCTTAGATGAAGAGAACGCGGAATCGGTGTAGCACTCATGCTGAGCGTATCTACAGATAAGCGCATTTCACGGAGTAATTCTTTTTGCTTAACTCCAAATTTTTGTTCTTCATCAATGATTAAAAGACCTAAATCTTTAAATTGAATTTTTTGAGAAAGTAAAGAATGAGTTCCAATGACAATATCAATAGCCCCTTTCTTTAATTTTTCAAAAACTTCCTTTTTGTCTTTTACGGATCGATAACGATTGACTAAATCAATATTTACTGGAAAGGCAGCAAAACGTTCTCTAAAATTTTCATAATGTTGAGCCGCGAGAATCGTTGTAGGAACAAGAACTACGACTTGTTTTTTGGATAAGATGCATTTGAAAGCCGCCCGCATGGCAACTTCTGTTTTACCAAAACCAACATCTCCGCAAATCAGGCGATCCATTGGCTTTTTACTTTCCATATCTTTTTTAATATCTAAAACGGCATTTGTCTGATCAGGTGTCGGTTCATATTCAAAAGATTCTTCAAATTCTTCTTGAAGTTTATTGTCTGGAGCAAATGCAAACCCTTCTGTAAGTTCTCTTTTAGCATATAGCTCTACAAGCTCTTTTGCTATTTGTATGACTTTTTGTTTAACGCGTTTTTTTAAGTTTTCAAAAGCTTTAGAACCTAATCGATTGAGCTGAACTTCACCGTCTTCAGGGGTTTGTAGCTTTTCTATTTTTTGCAAATCCGCTACAGGAAATTTTAAGCGATCGCCACCTTGATACTCTAGTAACGCACAATCGACCATGCCGCCATTGACTTCCACGCGAACAAGACCAAGATAACGCCCTACGCCATGGTCTTCGTGAGCGACTAGATCGCCTCTAGAAAGAGATTCGACTAATAAGGCGTTAGAGATTGAGCCAGAGATCATTTTCTTTCGACTCTTCTTGGAGTGGCGATTGAAAATGCGAGTTTCTGTTAAGAACGCTACCTTCTCTTCAGTAAGCCAGAAACCTTCTGTTAAAGACGCTTCTAAAAAGCCTTCTATCTCGACTTCATGGAACAAATGTTGCAATCGATGAAGTGCACCTGAAGTTGGAGCCACAATATAAACTCGTCCGCCCTCCAGCGTAAATTCTTCTATTTGCTTTAATACATGATCAATTCCAGAATCTTCAAAATTTTGAGTACGTAATTCATAATGCATCCAATTTGATGCATTCGTTTGAACACGTGTAAAATCTAAAGTAAAAGTATTTGCAAAAAAAGATGAAAAATGACTAAAATGCCACCAAATTTTATCGGGAGTAAAATCATGAAAATGGCCTTCAGCAACTTCTAGATATTGAACATCATAAGAAGCTCTTAAAGAAGAAGCGTGCTCAGCTATTGAAGACAATTCATCAAAAACAACATTTGCTGATTTTATGTAATCGAAAATAGAGGACGTTAACGATTCATAAGCCGAACGTTTCCAGAAATAACTATTTAGATCTCCTGTAAAATGGAATTTGTCTTTTTCAGCAATATTGAATTCCCCCATTGGGTAAATATCAATCGCCGCCATGGTATCAAGAGAGCGTTGCGTAAAAATATCAAAGGAGCGAATAGACTCTATTTCATCGCCAAAAAATTCTATTCGAATAGGATGTTCGTATAAGAATCCATTAATATCCACGATACAGCCGCGAATAGAAAACTCCCCTACAGCACTCACTATAGGTTGTTCCTTAAACCCCATATCTAATAAGATTGGTCTTAAGGCCTTCGGATCGAGAATCGAACCGACTTTTAGAGATTGAATCTTTTTATTTAAAAAACCAGGAGCAGGAAGCTTTAATAATAAAGCATCAATAGGGCAAACTACGATTAGAGGTCCTGATGTTTGAATATCTCTGAAAAAAAGAAGGCGTTCTTCTAAAACACCATCAAAAGGGGCTTTTTCTTCATAAGGTTTTAAGCCTATGGAAGGAAAAAAGCGAATATTTTCTTCTGAAACAAGGCTCGATAGATTGGCCATCCATTCTTCTGAGCTCTTGTAATCTTTGGTGATAATAACAATGTTTTCTGGATTTTTAAGAAAACGACTCGCTATAATGATAGATTCGGCAGATAAATTGAGACCACTGACATGTAAAGTACCCCTTGCAGGGTGGTGATCCCATATATTTAAGGTATCTAAAGAACATTCCTGAAGAAATTGAGAAAAATTCTGCATCATAAAGGCCTTAAAGATAAAAAGAAAAAAGCCGATCCCTATAAAAGGATCGGCTTTTTCTGAGCTAAGAAGGATTCGAACCTTCGACCCACGCCTTAAAAGGGCGTTGCTCTACCAGCTGAGCTATTAACCCGACAAAGCCAAAGATAATAAACGTTTAGAATTTTGTAAATTATAAAAATGCACTTTTTTAAACTTTTTTTCTTTTTTGCTTTATTTTTTGGTCTAATAACTCCTTTTTCATATTCTTTTTTCGAAAAGAATGAGGCAGGGCTTGAAGTTTTTTCTTTTTCTAGAACTTTTCAAAGTCCTAGAAACATGTCATTAGAACGTTCTGCAGGAGCTCTCCCCTCTACAGATCCAAGTATAGTACAGCTAAATCCTGCAGGATTAGAAATTGTGGAAGGCAAAAAAAATGCAGTTTCCGTCTATTGGCAAACTGGAGCTTGGGCAGATAATCAAGGAATTATTTCATATTCAAGAAAATTAAATGCAATGACATTACAAGCTTCTTACGGTTGGATTCGTTACGGAGATATTGATGGTTATGATGAATTCGGTAACCCTACTGGGCAAATTCATTCGCCACAAAGCCAATTATTTACTTTAACAAGCTCTTTTCCATTAACTCATTTTCGTTTTGGTAGTACAGTGAAGCTAGCCACGGATAAACTTTCTGGTGAAGTTGGCGATAGAACAGCGATTGCACTTGCCTTTGATTGGGGCTTTTCTTGGTTATCCACTAGCACTCGTTATGGTTTTGCTCTCACTGCAAGAGATTTTGGTTCCATGATACGAGACTATGTTGATGATTCTTCTAATGACTCTTATGCGATGGCTCAAACAATTTCCATTGCCGCATTCTTAAGACCAAGAACAATTCCTCGCTTAAGTTTACTGATGGAAAATTCTTTTCCAAGGTATTCTCAACCCACGGTCTCCTTAGGTGCGGAATATATTTTGGGTAAATATATTTTTCTACGTGCAGGATTCAATCGCACATGGCTTGATCTTAGTCGAGACGCAAAAGAACTATTTGCATCAAATTCTCGCCCCAGTGAATCCTATGAATCTCGCCTTTTCAGCGTTGGTGCAGGCTTTTTACACGAAATTTTCTCCTTAGATTATTCGTTTTCTTACTTGACTCAAGGGCTTGGTTTAGAACATCGATTTGGCTTAAGTTTTTATTTTTAGTCTCATGCGAAAACAGTTCGATATTATTGTTTATCCTGTAAAAGAAATAGAACCACCGATAGAGGATCCCGCTTTAGAATGGTTTCCTTCTTTAAATGTAAACGAAGCGCTTCCTAATACCACAGCAGAGTGGATTATCATTATACATCATGACATTAATATTTCAAGAGAGCATTTAAATCAAATAGCACAGGCATGTAATGATTTTCCAATGATTGATTGTTTTGCCCCTTCTTTATATGCAAGCTCAAGTGAAACCTCTTTTGCTTCTGCCTATGTTATAGATATTCTTAAAGGACCAGTGACTATAGATCTACATACGCGAGATCCCTTTGAATATGTAGCTGCTTCTTCGCCATACCTTATGGTTGTTTCAAGAAGAATAATTCAGCGTACAGGAGCTTTTGATTTAGATCTTTCTTTAGCCATTCGTTTTATTGATCTTGGTCTTCGAATGTATCATGCAGGAGGAAAAATATTTTCCATCCCTCTATCCCCAGTAGAGCTTAAAAATTCATCTAAAACAAAAGAGATCTTATCCATAAACGAACGCGAATGGTCACTATGTCTTTTCAAGAACATGGGAATCAAAGCCACATTCGTTTATTTAAAAAAGAATTTCAAAATAAGTATTCTCGTTCATTTTCTAAGAAAGATGAAATCATTTTATCACAAAAGAAAAAAAGCAACTTTGCTATCTAAATTTTCAGACGAGTATTTGCAAAAATTTTATCAAGCGTTCTGATATATTTTTTAAGCTAAAACGATCTAATAGAGCATTCGCTTTATCCCAATCCACAAGAGGATCTCCAGCTAAACGTTGTTTGAGAATAGCAACATAAGATTCTACATCATCTGGAGGGAATACTAAAGGGGTAATGCCTTCTAAATTTTCTTTTAATGCAGAAGTTGCTGAAGAAGCCACAGGCGTTCCACAAGCTAATGCTTCTAGAGGCGGTAAGCCAAAGCCTTCAAGCCAAGAAGGATAAACGACTAAATCCGTATGACAGTAAAAATCTCGCAGAAGATCTGAAGTGATTTCTGTGAAATGAAAAACATTTTTTATTTGCTTTTTCTGAATAATTTTTTCTATACGTTCTGTTATTTTTCCTATTCGAACAAAAGCCGTTTCAGGACATAAGCGAGCTAATTCAAAAAATGTTTCCAAATTCTTTCGAGGCTCATCTAAGCTGATATTTAAGCAAAAGCCATTATACCCCACCATTTTATTTTTTTCTCTAAATGATTTTTTCTCTCCCAGAGTGGGAGCTTTCTCTGGTCTTTTAAAAAGATCAAAATTAACAGGACATCCTAATACACAAAATGGTTTATGACTGATTTTGAAATGCTTTTGTGCTTCGTTTTGAGTGTAAATGGAATTAAAAATATAGGCATCTGCATTTACTGTATTTTTAATAAAAAATTGGTTAATTAATTTGAATTTTAGACTATTTGGATAAAGGGTTTCAGCAAATGTATCATGGACAAAAACCAATACTTTTGAAGAAGAATTTATTTTCTTAACACTTGGGACAAGAAAAGCAAGCTCTGGACGAATCAATACCACAAAATCGGGATCGAATGAATGAACCATGGGGCTTAATGAGTTCTTAAAAGTAAAAAAGCCTGTATAAAGTGATGAAGCCGTAATAAATTCATCTTCCTTATTTGCCTCGGGTCTTTGTGAAAAATATTGAGGCGTAATTAACCAAATTATTTTGACGTCATAATGTAAAACCAATGCTTTTTTCAAGTCTAATGTCAAACGACCAAAACTAGTACATGGGTTTTTATCACAAATCAAAATAAGGCGCTTTTTATTTTTCATAAAATAAATCTATAAAAAAATGATTACGTTAGCTCCTTATGGATTTTTTATCAATAAAGAGAAGAAGTGATAACGGTTTTATATTGTTAATTTGATTCTTTTTAATTGTAGAGATACTTTTGGATAATAAAAACCTACTATTTTTGTAATATGCCTAAACTTTTTATTGCATTAGCGACTTATAATGGTGAAAAATATATTGAACTATTTTTACGTTCATTACTTAATCAAACATTGAAAGCCGATCAGATTATTGCTATAGATGATGCTTCATCAGACAAAACCGTTTCCATTTTAGAACAATTTTCTTCCCTACTACCACTAAAAATTATTATCCATGAAAAAAATCAAGGGCATCGTGCTTCATTTGACCATGCTTTAAAAGAAATTCAAAAAATTAAATCCCCTGGAGATCTTGTTGCATTAGCAGATCAAGATGATATTTGGCTTCCTCATAAGCTGCTTTTATTAAGTCAAAAAATTGAAAATAATGATTTAATTTTTGGAGATGCTCAAATCATTGATGAAAATGGAAAAATCACAGCGTCCTCTTGGAGAGAACTATCTCATATTTCTTCAACACAACCATTTTTAGCTCACGTAGCTGGATTTAATCACGTAACGGGCTGTTTATCTCTTTTTAAGGCTAGTTTTTTAGATGAAATCCTTCCAATTCCTGAAGGAGTCACTGTTCATGATAGATGGGTTGCATTAATGGCAGAAAAAAGAAATGGCATTCAAAGTCTTTTTGAACCTGTGGCACAATATCGTATTCATGAAAATAATGCAGTCGGAATAAAAAAAATTTCTAGTATGGAACAAGTTATTAAAATGAACATAACATGGTTAAAAATGCTCATCGAAGAAAAAGATCGCATTCCTTTAACTATAGAAGAACTTTCATTTACGAAAAAACTTTTGTCTTTACAAGAAATAAGATTAAAAAGACCGATCGCCCCCTCATATTTATTTTGGGTTTGGCGTCATCGAAGTATTTTGTTTTTTAATACTTCTTCTATAAAACAGCAACTTCGAAAAGCGGTCTTTTCTGTAATTGGACTTTCTTTTGCCAAGCGTTTTTTAGGGAAATCTTCATGAGAATAGGTATTGGTATAAAAACCTCCATTTTTACTTCTAAAGATTCAGTCATGGAAGAAATTGTAAGCCCTTGTGCCATCTATTTTGATCCTACTTCGGAAAAATCAATTGCAAATACAATTAAGTCATTTTACTTCTCTAAATCTTTAACTACATTTACTCAAGAGCAAGAAGAGGCACGCGTTAACTATGCCATGCTTAGCCAATTTTCTTTATCCAAGAGAGCGGAATCATGAAAACGGCCATCATACTAGTGACTTACAATCGATTCGACTTAACAAACGCCTGTTTAAGGTGTTTACTTCCTTTGTTAAACAGAGGCTTTGAAATAGCTATTGCTGATAATGGAAGTACCGATAATACGGTTCAAAAAATCAAAGAAGAATTTCCGAAAGTTCACGTATTTGAACTTTTTAGTAATAAAGGATTTGGTGCTGCCAATAATTTTGCCGTACGGCGATTAATAGAAAAAGGCGTCGAATTTGATTCTATTTGTCTACTAAACAATGATACGCTTCCAAAAATGCAAACTCTGCCTTTGCTACAACAAGCTTTGATTCGCTATCAAGCTTCTCATCCAGATGAAGCCATTATTGCACCTCGTATAAAGAGTATCAATGGACGAGAACAAAAGAATTATTATTCTAATATTTCTTGGCCTCAATTTATTTTAAATGCTTTTAGAACTGAATCTTCAGCTGCAGAATATTTGCATGGCACGCTACGCCCAACAGATGATCCGACTTTACTAGAAGCTTATTGGATTAATGCTGTTTGTTTAATGATGTCTCGTTCTCTTTGGGAAAAAATAGGTGGATTTGATGAACGTATTTTTATGTACTATGAAGATATGGATTTCGCCTTACGAGCAAAGAAAAATTCAGCTCGTTTTTTAATTGAAATGCAGTCCATTCTCACTCATTTGGGTGGAGGATCTTCCAAAAGCTCTTTATCACAAGCCCTTCAACATGATCAATCACAAGAATATATTTTTTATAAGCATCATGGGATTATAGGTAAACTAGCATCTAAAAAATTCAGAATTTTAAGAAGTCTTTTAAGAATTGTATTAGGAATTCCGTTTTATCTTTTTATTCCTTCCATTAGAGAAAGAGTTAGTATTCATTTTCGCTTATTAAAAAATGTATTCAGCAAAAAATAAACCTATTATGAAAAACAAAATTTTACTTTCAGTTTTTATATTCTCCCTAATTCCTACATTACTTTTTGCTTTGCCAAATAGAACAGAAGCAAAAGGGCATCTCGCATTTAGTGATTCTACAGGAACAAAAAATCTAAATGTTCGTATTTCTTTAATTGATTCTCTACGCGGTACAAATTATAAAAATAGTTCTGTCTATTATGACAATAGCGCTATTTTTAAGCTTTCTGTTATGGGAGAACTCTCTCAGTCTTTTCGTTTTGAAAGTCACAACGAATTAATTTCAGATTACACAAATCGTTTTATAAATAGCAATCATTTTAATCCATCCGATGGGATCCCTTACACAAAAGAGTCTGACAATTCTAAGGGTTGGAATCGATTCCGCGCCTCACTTGAATACGATCTTCCTTTTACGACTATTTTAGCTGGTTATGATTATCTTCAATGGGGTGTTGCGAAAAGAAATCCTGTGATCTTAAGAGGATCAAATCATATTTACAGACCTTGGATGGATACGACTAGTTTTATTTTTGAACCAGCTCCTACTCCCTATTTTGGCTATCAATTTGAATTTGGTCGATTGAGTTATACTCAATACGCAACCAAGTTATATCACAAAAAAAATACTGGCAAATATCTAAATGCACACCGTCTTCAAATCAATTTACCTTTTGATATCGAATTAGGTGCTTCTGAAATGATTATTTACGGAACCACCACTGAGTTTGATCAAACAAATCCAAACCCAGATGCTGATAGTACTTCTCGCCATTTTGAATGGGTATATGCAATTCCTTTCATTCCGTATTTATTTGCAGAACCCCTATTAGGCGATTTAGATAACAACGCTTTAGCTTTTGATATTCGTGTAAATACACTAAAAAATTATGAATTCTATGGAGAGCTTTTTTTTGATGATTTAGCGAACCCTCTTTCTATGTTTGATGACTCATGGTGGGGCAATAAATGGGCTGCCTCTATTGGATTTACAGCAAAAGATTTTTGCACGACTTCTTCCATCTGCTTTTCCTTTAATACAGAATATACACGCGTAGAACCTTGGGTTTATACCCACCATAAAGGAGCAGGATATACTTATTCCAATTACGGAAGCTCATTAGGCTCTGATTTAGGCCCTAATTCTCAAGAACTATACACTCGCATAGACGCTGAGTGGAATTTTCTTCAGTTGACTTTAGAAGCAAGCGCTGTAGATCAAGATACTGCATTTGGTGGAAATCTATATGATATACATACTCCCTTAAGTGATACAGACAAATCTTTCTTAGAAGAAGAATCCACAATACAATACGTTGAATTAAAATCATCTCTTTTAGTATCTCCAACGGACTTTTTCTGGACAAGAATCGGTTACAGTTTCTATTTTGGAGATTATAAAGGAAGTCGCTTAGAAGGCACCATTGGTTTAACTTGGTAAACAAAAAAGAGAAATCTTATGACAGAGATCGAACAATACGGATTAGAATTAGCAAATAATGCAAGGAACGCGTCTCAAACAGTTCGCGTTCTTCCTATTGAAACAAGAAATAGCGTGCTATTAAGCGTTGCTGAAAAACTACGTAATGAAGTACCCTCCATATTAAAAGCAAATAAGAATGACGTGGAACATTCAAAAGGAGTAATTTCAGACGCGATGATCGATCGCCTCACACTGAATCCTGCTCGTATTGAAAGCATGGCTCGAGGAGTAGAAGAAATAGCTGCTTTTGCTGATCCATTAAATAAAGTGTTAGAAAAAAATACATTAACGAACGGAATTCAATTATCTCGTGTTTCTGTGCCTATTGGCTCTGTTTTCTTTATTTATGAAAGTCGTCCAAATGTCACCATAGATGGCGCTTCCCTTTGCTTTAAATCGGGTAACGCCGTTATACTAAGAGGTGGTAAAGAGTCATTAGAAACATCTACAAAACTTGCAAACATTTTTAGAAGTGCTTTAGAAGAAAACCACGTCAACCCTAATGCCGTTCAGCTAGTGAATACTCCTGATCGTTCCTTAATGAGTTTTCTTTTGCAGCAAAATCAATCGATTGATTTAGTTATCCCTCGTGGCGGTGAAAACCTAATTAAAGCAGTTGTAGAGCAAAGTCGTATACCTGTCATCAAGCATTTTAATGGTATTTGCCATATTTTCGTAGATAAATCTGCTAATTTTTCAAAAACAGCGGCCATTTTATTTAATGCGAAAACACAAAGAACTGGCGTATGCAATGCCATGGAAACATTGCTTATCCATAGAGACATAGACGACAAAACAGTAGAACAATTCATTTCCCCTCTCCGAGAAAAAGGGGTCGAAATGTTTGGTGATTCAGAAGCTCAAAAACGCATTTCTGGCGTGAAAGATATTGGAGATGAAAGCAATTATCATCATGAATATCTTGCATTAAAAATGAGCGTTAAGTTTGTTGCAAATGTCCAAGAAGCATGCGAACATATTGAGAAATATAGTAGCCGCCATACAGATGCGATTATTGCTGAAAATAAAGAAGTTCAAGATTATTTTATCGCAAATGTAGACTCTTCAAGTGTGATGCTAAATGCAAGTACTCGATTTGCCGATGGCGGTGAATATGGGCTTGGCGCTGAAGTAGGTATTTCTACCGATAAGCTTCATGCTCGTGGCCCTATGGGTGTAGAAAGTCTCTGTACTTATAAATGGGTACTCCGTGGCAACGGCCAAATTCGAGAATAGAAACGTTAATTATTGGATGATGTTCAAATGACATTTGAAGAAACTCTTTCCGAAATAAAATTTGATGCCCAAGGCCTTGTTCCTGCGATCGTTCAAGACGCTACGAAGCTAGATGTATTAATGATGGCGTGGATGGATAAAGAAGCCTTAAAAAGAACCGTAGAATGTGGAGAAATGGTCTTTTGGAGTCGTAGTCGCAAAGAATATTGGCACAAAGGCGATACGAGTGGAAACGTAATGACCGTTGTAGAATGGGCGGTGGATTGTGATTTTGACGTACTTCTTTTTAAGGTCAAAATGCAAGGTCCGCAAGTAGCTTGTCATACTGGAGCTCGCTCTTGCTTCTTCAGAAAGATGTAGAATTATTTTATGGAAAAAGCCTTCTATTAGGAGTCTCAGGAGGCGTTGATTCCATTTGCCTTTTGCATTATTTTTACTCCCATTACAAAGAACTTAATGTTTCTAAAATTTATGTCTGCCACGTAAATCATGGCGTACGAGGTAAAAACGCAGATGACGACGCTTCTTTAGTCAAAAGCCTATGCGAATCATATCAAATTCCTTTTGAAATTCAAAATATAGACCCTTCGCTTTTTAATAGCAAAGAATCCTTTGAATCCAAAGCAAGAGAGCTTCGCTATCAAATTCTATTTGATATTCAAAAAAAACAAAAACTAGATTACATTCTTACCGCCCACCATGCAGATGATCAAGCAGAAACGCTTTATATGAGAATACGACGAGGTTCATCTCTTAAAGGGCTTCAAGGTATTTTAGCCAAACGAGATGATCTAGTCGTTCGTCCCTTTTTACATCTCACAAAATCCTCCTTAATTCAATATGCAAAGAATCACCAACTAAAATGGCGAGAAGACGATTCTAATCAGAAAACGATTTTTGCACGTAACAAAACAAGGCTAATCATTCTCCCCTACTTAGAGTCGAAAACACCAGGCATCATGTCTATTTTAGCTCACACCGCATCATTAAGCCACGAGGTATATCCAAAAGTTTTAGAAAAAGCAAATCATTTTTTTAAGACTATCGAAGTTTCTAAAGAAAACTGGCCTTTTCCAGCAAATTACTCTCCTTATTCAAAAGTTTTGTGTATTTCTAGCAAAAAATGGAATGAAGCCTATGCAAAGATGGGAAACGGACTAATCGAAATTCTTCGATTAAAACTCGATTCTATGGGCATCTACTTTCCAATGGATGACTTTTTGCATTTTATTCAAACAGAAAATCAAAATCGCTACCACTATCGAGAAAGCCATATTGAAAAATCAAAGTTTTTCTTATGGTTTTACAGCACGGCGGATGCCCAAAACATTGATAATTTGTATCTTTTTGAAAAAAATAAACGCTTTTCAGGTGAATGGCGCTATCGTCAAGAAGGCGATCGTTTTACTCCACCTGGTTCTAAGTACAAAAAGCGCAAATTGAAACAGTGGCTACAAGAAAAAGGAATCCCTTTATGGATTCGAGATTATTTACCACTACTCGTTCAAAATGCAGATGTACTTTGGATACCTGGAGTTGCTGTTTCCGGAAAACTTGAACCTACTGAAAGGACGCCATGACGAAAGCAAAGACAGCTTCCCCTTTTCGAAATAAGAATTTTTTCGTTATAATCACGATGATATTAATCGCTCTTTTTATGATGCGATTATACACCGAAGAAACCACAAAAGAGCTTTCGAGAACTGAATTTTTAGCAATGATGGCTGATTCTACATCTGTCATTACTCAATTAACTCTTCAAAAAACACCCGATGGTGTTGTTATTGAAGGCAAAAGAGAAATGAATGCAGAAGAAGCAAAAGCTTATTCTTCTCAATCAAAGCCATTCTCACGTTTTGCCCAAGCTGAAAAAGACAAAACACCGTCTGTATTCTTTAAGAGTCACATGCTTGAAATTTCAAACGAGCAAATCACCGCTTGGGAAATGTTCAAAAATGTAAAAGTGAAAGTGATTCATGAAACGACAAGTTGGGTCGATCATTTAATTGCCTTTTTACCTATCATTATCTTAATTGCCTTCTTCTGGTTTATGATGTCTCGCCAAAGTGGTGGCGGCAAAGGAATGTTTTCATTTGGAAAAAGTCAAGCCAAACAGTTAGTTCAAAATGGGAAAAATAAAACCACATTTAGAGACGTTGCTGGTTGTGATGAAGCGAAACAAGATTTAGAAGAACTCGTTCTATTCTTAAAAGACCCCAAAAAATATGATGCTTTAGGTGGACGTATTCCTAAGGGAGCTCTCTTAGTCGGGCCTCCAGGTACAGGTAAAACCCTTTTAGCTCGTGCTGTTGCTGGTGAAGCTGGTGTTCCTTTCTTTAGCATGTCTGGATCTGATTTTGTTGAAATGTTTGTTGGTGTTGGAGCATCTCGTGTCCGTGATCTTTTTGAAACGGGTAAGAAAAACGCTCCTTGTATTTTATTTATTGATGAAATTGATGCCGTAGGTCGTCAGCGTGGAGCTGGTCTTGGTGGTGGTCACGATGAACGAGAACAAACATTAAATCAGTTACTTGTAGAAATGGATGGCTTCTCTTCTAATGAAGGCGTTATTTTAATTGCAGCTACAAACCGTCCTGATGTTTTAGACAAAGCTTTATTACGTCCAGGTCGCTTTGATAGACAAATTGTCGTTGGGCTACCAGACCTTAAAGGTCGAGAAGAAATATTAAGAGTCCATCTTCGCAAAAGAAAAGTGCCTCTTGCAAGTGACGTTGATGTCAAATCTATCGCCAAAGGAACTCCTGGGCTTGCTGGTGCTGATTTAGAAAATCTCGTGAATGAAGCAGCTCTACTAGCAGCTCGCTTTGATAACAGCACCGTCACTATGCTCGATTTTGAAGAAGCAAGAGATAAGTTGTCTATGGGTTCAGAACGACGTACTCTGCTCATGAGTGAAGAAGAAAAAAGAAATACGGCTTACCATGAAGCGGGACATGCTTTAATGAACTTGCTCTGTAAGCATGCAGATCCTTTACATAAAATTACGATTATTCCTAGAGGCAATGCCTTAGGAATAACCATGTCTTTACCTGAACGAGATCAAGTCTCTTATAGCAAAGAATATGCTGAAGAACGTATTATGATTATGATGTCTGGTCGTCTTGCTGAAATGATTTTCTTTAATCATCAAAGCACAGGTGCCTCTAATGATATTATGAGAGCTACAGAACTCGCTCGTAAGATGATTACAGAATGGGGTTTTGACGAAAATATTGGCCCTGTGTGCTACTCAAGAACAGATGGCGAAATTTTCCTTGGTCGAGAAATCAATAAGCCAAAAGAAATGTCAGAAAAGATGGCAGAGCAAATTGATGACGCGATCAACAATCTAATCTTTAGATTGAATCAAAAGGCTAGAGAACTTTTAGAAGAAAATAAAGACAAGTTAAAAGCCTTAGCCGAATCCTTAATAGAACATGAAGTTTTAGATCGTGAAGAAATTGATCGCGTCATGAAAGGCGAAGTTCTTGAAAGCACTAAAAAGAGTCGTCAATATCAATCTCTTTCTGAAAAAATGGAACGTCGAAAGAAGGAAAACACTCCACCCCCTGATCCAGGTGATTCAGAAGAAGAATCTTTAAAACAAGAGACTCCGCCTAAAGATGAATCTGAAAACGATCCTAAAACGTCTAAACCCACAATATTTAGGGTAGGAGAAACTCTTTATAGCGCTTCTCCAGTTCCTACTATTATGGGTATTGTAAATGTGACTCCAGATAGTTTTTTTGATGGTGGAAAATACAATACAACGGATGCTGCTTTTGAGAAAGCACTTAAACACTTAGAAGATGGAGCCTCTATCATTGATATTGGAGGAGAAAGTTCTAGACCGGGCTCTTCTCCTGTATCGGTCGAAGAAGAATTACGTCGAGTATTACCTTTAATAAAAAGACTTGCTCCCCTAAAACAAAACTTACACTTTTCTATTTCAATAGATAGTGTAAAAAGTCAAGTAGCTTATGAAGCGGTTCAAGCTGGAGCTGATATTATCAATGATATTAGTTCTTTATCTATGGACCAAGCGATGCCACAAGTAATTCTTGAAACAAAAGCATCCTGTATTTTAAATCATATGCGTGGTAATTTTGGTTCCATGCAACAAGATTTTAAGCCATATCAAAATGTCGTTCAAGAAGTTCAAAATGAATTACTCTCTTCAGCGCAAAAACTAATTGACTTAGGGATCTCTCGCGAAAAGATTTGTTTAGATCCAGGTATTGGTTTTGGAAAATCACTTCAAGATAATCTTGAACTCATTTCTTCTGCCGCCGATTTTTCAAACTTAGATTTCCCTATATTGTTTGGGCTATCTAGAAAATCTTATATTGGTAAAATCCATGCTTTAGAAACTAGTGATCGCTTCATCCCTTCAGTAGTTTCAGCTTTTATTACCGCTCTTGGTGGAGCCACCATTGTTCGAGTACATGATGTGGCTTCTACTTTTGAATCGTTCAAGCTTTTGGAGGCGTTCCGGAGTTATGATTCTATTTAAGTTATTTGGTGTTATTGATGTCCGTATGGCAGATATTCTCGATATTCTTTTAATATCGATTATTCTTTATTACGTATTCTTACTTTTTAGGGGCACACGAGCTGTTCAAATGTTTTTTGGAGGAGCTCTCCTTTTATTAGCTTGGTTTCTCGCTCAATGGTGGGAACTCCATACTTTAGTTTGGATGCTTAGTAATGTCGCTACATTAGGTGTCGTAGCTGTTGTGATTCTTTTTCAACCAGAAATTCGTGGTGCTTTAACTCGAATTGGTCAAGGAGTCAGTCAAACTAACTGGAGAAGCATTTTTTTCCATTCTAGCGGCTTAAATGAAACCACAGAAGCTCTTGTCTCTGCTGTACAAGACTTAGCTAAAAATCGTTTTGGAGCCCTCATCGTATTAGAAAAAAGAGTGGGTTTAAGAAGCTATGCTGATACGGGTGAACAATTAAACGCCATCATTAGTTGCAGACTGTTACGCTCCATATTCTTTCCAAATTCAGCATTACATGATGGTGCTGTCATTATGAATCATAAAAATATTGTGGCGGCTGGTTGTATTCTTCCATTACCATCCACATCTTCTGATCAAGAATCTAGTTTAGGTATGCGACATCGTGCTGCAAAAGCGCTTGCCGCTGAAAGTGACGCCATGGTGATTGTCGTATCAGAAGAAACAGGTATTATTTCTATTGCCTATAGAAGTACTCTTAGAAGAAAGCTCAGCATCAAAGAATTAGAAGAAGAAATCAAAAGACATTGGCGTATCTTATTTGAAGAAGTAAAAGCCGAAAAGAATGATGACTAGAGAAAGGAGCACTAAAGATGACTAGTCCAAAAGAAAAAAATGAAGCTAAAAAAGTAAAAAGATCTAAAAGAAGAAAAACGGTCATTCTTGTTTTAATGCTTTTATTATTAATCACGTTGTTTTTAGTTCAGTGTGAATTACAAAAGATAAAAGAGAATGAATTAAATGAACAAAAAGCTCAAACAGAACTTTTATTATGGCAAAAGCAAAGAGCTGATAGCCTTAAAAAATTAGATAGCCTAAAAGTATTAGAAAACTCATTAAACGATAGCTTACGCGTTGCCGATAGTATTCGCGTAGCAGATAGTTTAAGAAAAGCCGATAGCCTTTCTCAAACGAAAGTACCTATTATCAAAAAGCAAGATTCTATTTCCCCTAAGATCAATCAAGATTCAATAAAAGCCATTGAAATCGCCGAAGCTTTAAAAAGAGATTCTTTAGAGAAAATACGCATACAAGACAGTATCAGAAAATTAGATACAATCCCTCCAGAAGCCTTTTTAACACCTCCTCCAGGTCGTTATTATGAGCCTATTCGACTCAAAGTCAAGTGCGATGAAATCAAATGCAAAACATGGATTTCAGTTAACGACACCACTCAAAAACAAGATGCTAGTACAGGTGTCGAGTATAATAAAACAGGCGATGTATTTTTTAAGGCCGAAGATTCTTTAGGTAATTCAACTCCATGGCAAAAAGGCTCTTTTGATATGGCAAGCGATAATCGCTGTGGCAAAAATGGATTTTCTGTTCCTGTCAATGGCAAAGAAATCTGTGTAGATGCTTATGAATATCCAAATGTGGCAGATGAAATTCCTCGTGACATGGTTTCTCATGAACAAGCCATGGCTTTATGCGAAAAAGAAGGGAAAAGGCTTTGCTCTATAGATGAATGGCAAGCCGCATGCCGAGGAAAAGACAAATTCACCTATTCTTATGGAAATAAATATCACCCGTTCAAATGCAATACAAATACAAAAAAAGTTATGCGTTCTGGCCGTAAAGACCAATGCCGTAGCTGGTGGGGTATGAACGATATGAATGGTAATCTTTGGGAATGGACAAGTACCCCTAGTTCTCAAAAGGCCAATTCATTTTTAGTGGCTGGCGGCGCTTGGAACGGGCAAAACTTAACTCAATGTAAAGAGAATAAATTCAGTTTCTACCCTCAAAACCAATACCCTTATGTAGGATTTCGTTGCTGTAGAGAAGCCCCTTAATTTAAGAGCTCTAAATGTAAGTGCTCGTTTGATTTTCCATTGACTTCCAAAAGCACACGCCCTTTTTTATAAATTCTTATTTGAGCTTTTTCTAAAAGCTCTTTTTTTTGTCTTGAATTTAAATCCTTTGTCCTAAAATCAATGGCTTTGTTATAATAATGCTTAGAGAATCTCGCATGATAAGGATAATCATTAGCACTCGTAATAGTTGGCACATAGCTATCCCCCATGACTTCATGAAATACACATACAATATCCAAAGCTAAAGAATCTAATGAAGGTTCCATTTTATCCAAATAAACCCCCTTTTTTTGTTTTGTTCTTGCAAGTAGCAAACGATGTACATCATCAGCACTAAAGGAATAAGTTTTAAAAGAATCAGAAGAAATGAATATTGAAGAGGAACTTTCTATAATAGAATCTTTCGAAAAAGATTTTGTTGTATTTTGCCAAACAAAAATGGCTATTATTATGACAAAAAAAAGAGGTAGTAAGTATAAATAACGCATCTGTGAATATAAAAAATACTATTTTATAGCAAGGAGATTTCTTATGAAAAAACAAATCCTTTTTTTTACATCCATTCTTTTTGTCCTATTCCTAGCTGGCTGTTCTGAAAAAGAAAAACCTAACTACCAAGGTTTCTGGTTAGGAGAAGAAAATATGATCTTTGAAGTTAAACAAACCAGTGATGGTAAGTATACGGTTTCTAACATTAATGGTTCTCTTAACGCTGAATATAAAGATGAAGCCTTACGCGGTAAAAATTCTTTAGATATGGAATTTTATATGACCGTTAAAGGGGATTCAGCTTATTATACATTCGGTACAATCACCACTGGTTATAAGCGAATCGATGAAAAATCATATAAAGATATTTTTAACTCTCTAAAACCAATGACCGCTCAATAACAAATTCTTTTGGTCATTAGTTAAAAACTCTATACAATCTACTTATAAAAAAAGGCTCATTAAAATGAGTCTTTTTTTATAAAATGACTTCAACTTGGTAAGCTTAAAATGATTAATCAACAACGTGATAGAATCATTTTTTATACAACAGTATATCAGTTTGATTCATTGTTTTCTTCTAATTCTTCAGATAAATTATTAGGAAACAAATATTCTTTCTTATAAAGTTTTTCTGGTTGCAAAGTTTTGTTTAAAGCTTCTGTCACGAGAACTTTCATCTTTTTAGAAAGAGGACGTTTACCAGTTCTTGCTTTTTGAACCGTCTTATGAGATAATTGCTTAGAAGAGGCTTCGACTAAAGCATGATTATCAAGATTAGCTTCTGTTAAAATTTGATCAAGAATTGTCATTAGCTCATCAACTTTCTACTGAATTTTGTTAAAAATAACGACGTATCGACAATAGATTTTGTCTCGTACAAAATAGTAAGGAAAACAATACTTGCACGTGTATTGGATTTCTGATTCTTAATCAAATCCGTCTGTTCTTTTCTAATAGAAATGACTTTTTCACTAAGGATACGCCCTCGTTCTTCCAAATCCATGCAATTGTCGTATATCCCAGAGAAAATCATACGTCCGCAATCTTCAATATAATCTGTAATTTCAGACCATAGAGAATCTAATACTTT
>Ga0123334_1002791_pt1 | contig 19739 bp, 21 predicted proteins | sample BiotimSIPDNA_FD_89706 | JGI IMG/M metagenome (GOLD analysis project Ga0123334, IMG submission 89706) | Anaerobic biogas reactor microbial communites from Washington, USA - Biogas_R1 time_0 SIP DNA | ecosystem: Engineered > Bioreactor > Anaerobic > Unclassified | place: Washington, USA... | reverse complement strand
TTTGTTGAGTCCCTGGGTGGTGCCGGTGGTCGGACTTGAACCGACACGGTATCGCTACCAACGGATTTTGAGTCCGTCGCGTCTGCCATTCCACCACACCGGCAGGCACCGTGTGGCATTATAGGCAGGTTGGGCGCGATTTGTCAATTGAAATTTGAAAATCTACATGTCTGCGCCGGGTCAAAATCCACTGTTTGAAGCGCCGGAAGGTCAGCCTGTGAATCAGGCCCACCAGGCCAAAAACAGTCAGCATGGCAGGCTACAGCTTTTCCTCAAAGCGGATGTCGATCCGGCTGTTGCTGGTGCGCACGCTCAGGGATTTGCTGCCGCCGTCCTGCTGGCGGGGCAGGCTGTTTTTGCTGTTGCTGGTTTGTGAGCGAATGGTGTAATCGCTTTGCCGGCCTGGCAGCACGCCCTCAATCTTCCCGTTGCTGGAGGTTAATTCCAAGGCGTCTGTGGTAATCTGCTCAACCGTGATTTTGCCGTTTGAGGTCTTGAGCGTCAGGGCTTCGGGCGCCAGGATTTTCTCCGCCTTGATGCGGGCGTTGGAGTTGGTGGCGGTCAGCGTGTGCTTCACCTGGATTTTCTCCAGCTTGATGCTGCCGTTGCTGCCCTTCACCTGCATGGTTTTCGCGCCCACGTTGTCCAGGTCTATCGTGGCGTTGCTGGTGGCGTAGGTGGCCGTGCCCCAGCAGGCGACGTTCTTGGCATCCAGCTTGGCGTTGCTGGTGCGCAGGTCCAACTCTGCCGCCAGCTCATAGGGCACAAAGATGTTCACCTCGCGCATGTTGGGCTGGCTGCTTTTAAACAGCAGGAGATTGAAGGTAAACTCCGGCGCCTGGCGGATGAGGGACAGCACGCCGTCCTCTAAGGTAAAGTCGTAGCGGATCTTCTCCGTCTCCGGGTGGCGGATCTCGATGTCATCACGCTGCCAGCCGCGCAGGTTTAAGCGCATGTTGCGGTCGCGGATCACCATGCGGCGCACCTGGTCGGCGCGGGCGTTGATGATGCGGATGCCGGAGACAAAGGGCTCATCCGCCGCCATTTTCTCGGCGCTGGTGGCCTGCTGGGTGGATTTGCTGTGCACCAGCTTGCGCGCGATCTCCTCCGGGCTTTCCATGGTGGCGATGGCCGCTTCCTCGTCCATGCCTTCCTCCTGGATGCGGTCCTCCAGGATTTCGTTGAAGTAGCTGATGGCCTCTTCCACCGGGCCAAAGTCGCTCTCCTCCAGGGTTAACTGCAGTTTTTCAAGGTATTCTTCACGTTTCATGGTGTCCTCCTGTTCTCTTTTTCTCTTCCTCTTGTTTGATGTGAACGATAAATTCATACACCTTGCCCAGCTGTTCCCACTCGGTTACAAAGTCCAGCATCTGCCGCCAGCCCGCGTCCGTTAGTGTGTAATAGCGGCGCAGGCGGCCCGCGTACTCCGTGCTGTAGGTGTCCACCGCGCCTGATTCCTGCAGGCGCTTAAGCACGGGGTAGAGGGTGGACTCGGACATGGGCATCAACTGCTCCGTATCCTTGGCCAGGCGGTAGCCGTAGGAATCGCCCCTGACAAGCAGCGCCAGTACGCAAACCTCGGTCAGCCCCCGTTTTAACTGAATGTCCAATCGAACACCTCCTTTGCGTTATATAATACGACACATAGTATCATGTGTCAACCATCATTAGAACATTCTAATCAAGCGCTAAGGCACCAGCAAACCAGGCGCGCTATGGTCAGCCCGTCCCCAAGCCTGTATAATGGGCGCATCACACACTGTTTTACACCAACAGGTACAGGGGAAGGGTCATGCGTTTACAGAAATATCTGGCCGCCTGCGGCGTCGCGTCCCGGCGCGGGGCAGCGGAATACATCACAAAGGGCCTGGTCACCATCAACGGCCAGGTGGTACTGGAAAAAGGCGTGCAGGTGCAGCCAGGGGATGTGGTCATGTGCGATGGCCAGCTGATCACGCCGGAGGCCACCAAGCATGTCATCATGTATTACAAGCCCATTGGGGAGGTCACCACGGTGTCCGACCCGCAGGGCAGGCCCACGGTGCTGGATCATTTCCGGAATTTTCCAGCGCGGTTGTATCCGGTAGGCCGGCTGGATTTTGATTCGGAAGGCCTGCTGCTGCTTACCAACGACGGGGATTTGACCGAGCGGCTGACCCACCCGCGCTATGAGGTAGAGAAACGCTACATCGCCCGCGTGTCCAACCAGCTCTCAGACAACGCGGTGCGCAGCCTGCGCGCGGGCATTCTGCTGGATGGGCGCAAAACAGCGCCCGCCAAGGTGCGCGTGCTGCGGCGGGATGCCTTCTCCACCGATATTCTGATCACCATCCACGAGGGTCGCAACCGGCAGATCCGCCGCATGGTGGAGGCGGTGGGGCACCAGGTGGTGCGTTTGAAGCGCGTGTCCTATGGCGGATTATCCCTTGGGCAGATGCAGCGCGGGGAGTGGCGCGAGTTGAGCGCGGAGGAGATCGCCCAGATATGAGCCAGCAAGAACCGCGCCTGAAATCCGCCCGCCACATCGCGGCGGAGGTGTTTGCGCAAACAGTGCGGGAAGGCGACCGCGTGGTGGACGCCACCCTGGGCACCGGGCAGGATTGTCTGCTTCTGTGCCAACTGGTGGGGGAGGGCGGCAAGGTATACGGCTTTGATGTGCAACAGGACGCCCTGCGCCGCACACAGGAGCGCTTAAAAAAGCAGGGCATCGCCCACCGAGCAACCCTGCACCTGGTGGGGCATGAGCGCATGGCGGAATTTGTCCAGCAGGGCGTCCGCCTGGCCGCCTTCAACCTGGGCTGGCTGCCGGGCAGCGACAAAAGCGTAACCACGCAGGCACAGACCACCCTTCAGGCGCTGTACGCGGCGCTGGGGCTGCTTGCGCCCCTGGGCATGCTGGTGGTCTGTATCTATCCGGGCCACGCAGAGGGCGCGCGGGAGCAGGACGCCATCCTGGATTGGTGCAGTCAGCTCTCTCCAAAGCGCTACACCGCGCTGTGGCACCGGTTTATCAACGGCGGCCTGGGCGCGCCCTCCTGCCTGGTGGTTGAGAAAATCAAGTAGCGAAGCGTTGATTGTTTAAACGCAGCTCTCAATTTGTATAATAAGGTATGGCGCTGTTTGGCGCCGCATCAAAAAGTAAGGTTACACCATGATTATTACAACCACAGGCAGCGTAGAAGGCAAGCAGATTCTGGAATACCGCGGCATCATCTTTGGCGAGGTCATCACCGGCATCCATTTTTTTAAGGACATCGGCGCGGGTTTGCGCAACATCTTTGGCGGCCGCTCCCAGGGCTATGAGGAGGAGCTGACCCTGGCGCGGGAGCAGGCCCTGCAGGTGATGGAGCAGCGCGCGAACGCCCTGGGTTGCAACGCGATTGTGGGCGTAAAGATGGATTATGAGGTGCTGGGCGCGGACAACGGGATGCTGATGGTCACCTGCTCGGGCACCGGCGTGCGGGTTGGGTAAGCACAGCATCAACCCAAAGACGGCGGATTTGCCAGCACTGCGTCAACCTGTTATGACAGCAATATGAGAACCGTTCTTGATTTGGTCCCGCCCAGCGCGGGCTACCAGACCCGGCAGAAGGAACAGCTGCTGGCTTTTCTGGCGCAGCGCCCGCATGAGGCGCTCACGGCCGCGGAATGCGCCGCGGGCCTGCTTGCCAAATGGGGCGGGGAGGCGCCGGGCAAAAGCACCGTCTACCGCCTGCTGAAGCAATTAAGCCAGGAGGGCGCCATCAAGCGCCTGCCCCGCCACGGCGCGCAGCCGCAGCGCTATCAGATGGACGGCCACGCGGGCTGCCTGGACAGCGTTCACCTTAAATGTATGGCGTGCGGACATCTGATCCACCTGCCCGGTGCGCAAAGCCGGCAATTGGTTGAAATGGTGGAGACGGCGTTTCACTTTCGGATCGACCAAAAGCACACCACCCTCTACGGGCAGTGTGAGGACTGTTTGCCATGATGTTCCGCCGCGTTGTGGCCATTTCGCTGGCCGCGCTGCTGCTCATCATGTTGGCAGGCAGCGCCGGGCATGCCCTGCATCATCTGGGACATGACCACCCCTGCGAGTCCTGCCCCGTGTGCGGCCAGCTGTCGGACTGGAGTGGCCTGTTCAAACGGCTGCTGACGCTGCTGTTCGCGCTGTTTTTAGCCAGGCTGCTGCTGCGTCCGCTCATCAGCCGGTTTACAAATGAATACCTGCTGCGCCAAGCGCAGACCCCTGTCTTACTGAAGGTAAAACTGCTCAATTAGAATACCCTGTCCCAGCTTCCCAGGCGTGTATACACACGCTGCACTTTGAAGTACACAGAAGTATTCACATGAAAAAATTAGCGCTGTTAGCAGCCCTCGCGCTGCTTGTTTCCCTGGCCCTGCCTGGCATGGCCCAGACCAACCAGCCCTTGTCCATCGTTGCCACCACCTTCCCCAGCTACGACTGGGTCAAAAACATCCTGGGTGAGCGCGCAAAGGACGTGGACTTAACCCTGCTGCAGGATTCGGGCATTGATCTGCACAATTTCCAGCCCACCGCGCAGGACTTTGTAAAACTGACCACCGCGGACCTCTTCATCTACATCGGCGGCCCTTCTGATACTTGGGTGAAGGACGCACTGCGCGCGGAGCGCAAGGAAGGGCAAATCACCCTCAATCTGATGGATGCCCTGGGCGACGCCGTCAAACAGGATGTCCTGGTGGAAGGCATGCAGGACAGCCCGCACGCCCATGACCATGACCACGACCACGATCATGACCATGATCACGATGAAGATCACGACCACGATCATGACCATGACGAAGACCACGACCGTGATCATGACCATGACCACGACCACGATCATGACCATGATCACGATGAAGATCACGACCATGACCACGATGAGGCGCATCCTGCCCACGCGGATGAGCACATCTGGCTGTCCCTGCGCAACGTGCAAACCCTTGTGAAGGCCATCGCCGCGTCCCTGGCGCAGGCGGATCCGGACCACGCGGACACCTACCAGACCAACGCGGACAACTACATCAATCAGCTGATGGCCTTGGACGCGGAATACACACAGGCCATCTCCCAGGTGGACAACCCCACCCTGCTGTTTGGCGACCGCTTCCCCTTCCGCTATTTGATGGACGATTACGGCATCACCTACTACGCCGCCTTTTCCGGCTGCTCAGCGGAGACCGAGGCCAGCTTCCAGACCATCGCATTTTTATCCGATAAACTGGACGAGCTGAAGCTTCCCTCCGTCATCAAACTGGACGGGGCGGACGGCAAGATCGCTGACGCCATCATCCGCACATCGCAATCCCGCGACCAGCAGGTGCTGCAGCTGCACGCCATGCAGTCCATCAGCGCGCAGGACGTGAAGAACGGCGCCTCCTACCTGGACATCATGAAGGACAACCTGGCTGTCATCCGCCAGGCGCTTGAGAGGTAAACATGAACATTCTGAGCTGTGAAAACCTGACCTTGGGCTATGAGGGCCGCCCCGTTGTGACCGGGCTGAACTTTGCTGTGGGTGAAGGCCAGTACCTGTGCATCGTGGGGGAGAACGGCTCCGGCAAAACCACCTTGATGCGCGCCATTTTGGGCCTGCAAAGCCCCATGCAGGGGCAGATCATCACCCATGACGGCCTAAAAAAGGAGGAGATCGGCTACCTGCCCCAGCAAACCCTGGCCCAGCGGGATTTTCCAGCCTCAGTGTACGAAGTGGTGCAAAGCGGCTGTCTGAACAAAAGCGGCCGCCGCCCCTTCTACAATAAGCAGCAAAAAGCCCGTGCCCGGGAGGCCATGGCGCGGCTTGGCATTACAGAGTTTGCCAAAAAATGCTACCGGAACCTGTCCGGCGGCCAGCAGCAACGGGTGCTGCTGGCCCGGGCCCTCTGCGCAGCGGACCGGGTGCTGCTGCTGGATGAGCCTGCCTCCGGCCTGGACCCTGCCATTACAGAGGAATTGTACAGCTTAATCCGTGCCCTCAACCAGGAGGGGATGACCATCCTGATGATCTCCCACGACCTGCGGGCTGCCGCGCGTGATGCCTCGCACATCCTGCACCTGGCCAACCGCCAGCTGTTCTTTGGCGAGAAGGAGGCGTACTTGAACACCGACATCGGCCGCCTGTACGCGCTTTTGGAGGCAACCGCATGACAAACGCATGGCAAACGCTCACATATTACTTTGAGTTTCCCTTTGTGCGCTACGCGCTGGTGGTGGGCATCGCGGTGGCGCTGTGCACCTCCCTGCTGGGCGTGGTGCTGGTGCTCAAGCGCTTTTCCTACATCGGCGACGGCTTAAGCCACATCGCCTTTGGCGCGATCGCGCTGGCCACAGCGCTCAAAATCTCCAACAACATGCTGCTGGTGGTGCCCATCACCGCAGCCTTTGCCATCCTGCTGCTCATGGGCGGGCAGCGCGCGCAGATCAAGGGGGACGCGGCCATCGCGGTGCTGTCGGTCAGCTCGCTCGCCATTGGATATTTGTTGCTCAACGCCTTTCCCTCCAGCACCAACATCTCAGGCGACGTGTGCACAACCCTCTTTGGCGCCACCTCCATTTTAACCCTGACCATGCAGGAGGTCTGGATGAGTTTAGGCCTGTCCACCGCCGTGCTTTTAATCTTTGTATTTCTGTACCACCGCATATTTTCTGTCACCTTTGATGAGGATTTTGCCACCGTCACCGGCACCTCCGCCCGCGCCTACAACCTGCTGTTAGCGGTGGTGATTGCCGTGGTGGTGGTGCTGGCCATGAACCTGGTGGGCACGCTGCTGATTACCGCGCTGCTCATCTTCCCGGCGCTGTCCGCCATGCGCGTGTTCCGCAGCTTCCGCGGGGTCACCATCTGCGCGGCCGTGCTGTCGGTGGTGTGCGCCCTCTTGGGCATTGTGCTGTCCATCCTGGCCGGCACGCCGGTTGGCGCCACCATTGTTATTGCCAACCTGGCCTGCTTTCTTCTCTTTTCCATTTTGGGTCTTGTTACAACAAGGAGGTTCGCATGAAGCGTAAAAACAATTGGATGGCCATCGTGCTGGCCCTTGTCCTGGTGGCGGGGCTGACGGTGGGCTTCCTCCTGCTGGGGCAGGGAAACCGGGGCAACACCGCGGTGACGCCCGCCGCTGCTTCGGCATTCTCCACCCAGGAGGTCACTGCCGCAGCCACAACCGCCGCCCAACAGCCGCAACAGATCAACCTGGCCGCGCCGTCTGACGCCGTGGAACTGGCCGATCCGCCCCATGTGGACCTGTCGCGCTTCAACAGCAACATGGCCTTTGCCACCCTGATGAACATGGCGGTGGATACCGGACCCTACATTGGCCAGACGGTAAAAATGCGCGGCCTGTACTATTCCGTCACCTTCCAGGAAACCGGGGATGTGATGCATCTGCTCTACGTGGGGGATGAGGCCGCCTGCTGCGGAATCGGCCTGGAATTCCGGCTGACCGGCAACCCCAAGCACCCGGAGGATTATCCGCCGGAGTACAGCATCGTGGAGGTGACCGGCATCTTTGGCACCTTCCAGTTTGGGGATCAAACCTACCCCTACCTCACCGCCAATGATTTTGTGATGGTGGAGGAGCCGACCGACCTGTACCAGCGCAGGGGCGGCTGAGGGGTCTGTTTTATTGAGTGTCGCGCGGGTGGTTATAATGCTATTAAGCGCTGATTGATTTGCGCATGAAGATGTAAAGGAGAAACATGATGAAGCGCAACCACTTGTTTGCGATAATAGTATCCCTGATCCTCCTGATGACAGCCGGAGCGCAGGCTACCGCTGCAGAGCAGAGCCCGGACGGCCTTGCGGCCTACCGCGATGTGCTCAACCGCTATCACCGCCTGATCACGGCAGGCCCCCAATATGCCGAGGCGGGTGAGGGCGATACCGGCGTCTTGGAAGCGTTTTCCTATATTGAGCCGGCAGACGCCCCCGCCAGATTCGGCTATGCCATCATGGACATCAGCGGGGATAACGTCCCGGAATTGCTGATTGGTATCATCGAGAAGACGGAGGACGGCGTCAGCTGGGGCAGTGAGATCCTGGCTGCCTATACTCTCGTTGATGGACAGCCCAAGGTGAGCTTTGAGGGCTGGGCCCGGAACCGGCATCACTACATCGGCAAAGGTTCCTTTTATGTCAGCGGGTCCTCCGGCGCTGATCAAAGCGTCTTTGGGGAATACATGATCTCACCCGACGGGACGGAGCTGATCTGCATTGATTTTTGCTTCACCGACCAGCAGGGCGCGAACCTGGGGCAGCTGAGCATCGACCCGGCTGCCAGCAAATGGGTCAAGGTAGAGCCCAAGGAGCGCGCAGTGTCAGAGGATGAGTTTGAGGAGCTGGAAAAGCAGCTGGCAGCGCGGGTGCAGCTTATGCAGCTGACGCCGTTTGCGGCCTATACGTCCAGCGCGTTCACCGTCCTTGCGCGCTGGGCGAAAGACGCGCTCGTGGATTACACCAATTATGATGAGTTTACCGCCGATGAATCCGATGCCCGGGTGCGCGTCCTGCTGTCCAGCGACAGCCCGCTTGCTGATTTCAAGGTGCTGTCCATCACCGCCCTGGACGCGGATGAGGGCGGTACCCTGCGCTTTGACAGCCAGGTGCTGCACGCCCAGGACAGCCTCAATCCGGACCGCCCGCTTGTTTTGAACATGACCTTCTTTGGTGACCTGCCCTCCTATGCCATTTCCTACACGGATGAAAACGGCACGGCGCAGACCTTCGCCCTCACCCTCAGCGGCAAGGACGGCTCCCTCCAACTAACGCCCATCGAGTAAGCCCTGTTCTGCTTTCACAGGCAACATGTTGAAAAACAGCCAGAAGGAGGTCGCCATGGGCAGAAAGTTACAATCCCTTGTCACCCTGTGTTTGCTGATGGTCTTCTGCTGCCTGATCCCGCAGGCGCTGGCCGCGGAGGTGCTTGCCGCCTATCCGCTGGACGCGGATTTGTTTGCCCAGGGGATGGAAATGGTGGACGGCCGGCTGATTTTCTCCAGCGGGCTGTATGAATCCTCCAAAATTGGGGTGGTGGACCTTGAAAACGGCCAGTTGAAAGCCATACAAAAACTGCCCGATCATGTCTTTGCCGAGGGGCTCACCGCCACGCCAGCTGGCATTTGGCTCATCAGCTGGCAGGAGGGGGAGGCCAGACTGCTGGACTCACATAGCCTGGCGGAAATCCGTTTGGTCCAGTATGAGGGCGAGGGCTGGGGCATTTGCTATGACGGCGAGCAGCTCTTTATGTCAGACGGCAGCGCCTGGCTCACCATACGGGACGCCGACAGCTTTGAGGTAAAAGACCGCCTCCAGGTGCTGATAGACGGCCAGCCCATCGAATACCTCAACGAGCTGGAGTACGCCAACGGCGCCATCTACGCCAATGTGTTGTTTTCGGACATCATTCTAAAGATTGACCCCAAAACCGGCTAGACGCTGGACGTGATCGACATGGGCTGGATGAATGACATTGTCTTCCCCAAGGGCGCCTGGCGGGACAGCAACGCCGTCCTCAACGGCATCGCGCACATCGCGGAGGACCGCTTCTACATCACCGGCAAGCGCTGGCCCAAGGTGTTTGAGGTGCGGTTGCCTTAAAAACCAACGCCATACAAAGCGCCCGCGGCAAGAGTGCCGCGGGCGTTTTCAAGTCGTGGTTCAGGTTATTTTGTTCCCAGCCCCCACTCTACCAGCTGTTTCCACAGGGGGTGGTCCTGGCCCAAAACCAGGGTGGCGTTTTGCTTGAAGGTGCCGCGCAGGGCTTCCAGCGAGCGCCAGAACTGGTAGAAGGCCGGGTCGGCCTTGTAGGCTTCGTTGTAGATGTTCATGGCGGCGGCGTCCGCCTTCGCGCGGGTTTCGCCGGCTGTGCGGATGGCATCCGCTTCAATCTGGGTGGCCTTCAAATCGGTATCGGCCACCATCTTGCGGTAGGTCTCCTCACCCTCGCTGCGCAATTGCTGGGCCACCTTCGCGCGGTCTGCCTTCATGCGGTCATAGGTGGTTTCCACGTTGGCCTGGGGCAGGATGGTGCGGTGCACCTGGATGTCGGTCACCTCAATGCCCCTGATCACCATGTCCCGGTTGATGGTGATGAGGCCATTTTTCAGCGCTGTGTTCAGCGCGTCCTTGTTGGAGATAAAATCCTCCGCCAGCAGGCGGTTGATGGCCTGCACGATGACCGGGTGGATCAGGTTGTCCAGCTGGTTTTCCGCGTTCATGGTGGTGCCCAGTTTCAGGCTGAACAGGGCAGGGTCCGCGATGCGCCACTGGGCGTAGGTGGTGATGTTGTACTGCTTCTTCTCGCTGGTGTTGATGGTTTCCGAATTGCTGGTGTAGTTAAACAGCAGGGAGGGGAACTTGTCCACCTTGTCCACAAAGGGCACCTTCATGTGCAGGCCGGAGCCCTTCCGGTGGGAGACTTCGCCCGAGGCGGTGATCTCGTTTTGAAGGGAGGCGGCAAAGCGCTCATGGAAGGTATTGCGCTCATCCAGGATAATGGACTTGATGACCCCAAAGCGGCTCACCACGGCCTGCTCGGCCTCGCCCACGATGAAGAAGGATTCGTTCAATAGGACCAGCCCCGCGATGAGGACCACCAGCAGGATGACCAACAGCTTGGTATTCTTCTTGGCGAAGTCCCGCAGCATGTTCTTGGCCTTGTCAAACTGGGGGTTGGGCTGCATGTTTTGTTGATGATAAAACTGGCTCATATTATTCCTCCCCGCCTGAGGCCTGGCTGCCGATGTCCAGATGCTGCAGCACGCCGTTGTTTTGGTCGACCACAACAATGCGCCCCGCGCCGCCCAAGATCTGCTCCATGGTTTCAATGAGCATGCGGCTTCTGGCGGATTCCTTCTCGGCGTTGTATTCCTCTAGCACAGCCTTGAATACCGCGGTGTCGGCTTCCGCCTTGGCGGTGATCTCCGCCTCATAGGCGATGGCCTTCTGGGTGAGTTCATAGGCCTTGCTGCGCGCCATGGGCAGCACCTGGAACTCATACTGCTGGGCTTCGTCCAGGCGCCTTGTCATCTCGTTTTTGGCGTTGTTCACGTCCTCATAAAAGGCGGTGACCTCAGAGGGCACGGTGATGTTCTGGATGTGCACGCTGTGCACCTTCACGCCCATGTCGTAGGAGTCAATCAGCGCCTGGAAATCCGGCAGCACTTCCTGCTCAATGGCGTCCTTGTTTAAAAGGGCGTCATCCAACGAGCGGTTTTGGATGTTGCGGCGCAGGATGGCCTCAAATGCCAGGTGCATGGTGCCTTCCGGGTCCTCCACGTCAAACAGGTACTCGCGCACGTCCCGGATGGTGTATTGGTAGATGGCCTCCAATTGCACGATGGAGTTGTCGTTAGTGAGCATGACGGATTCGTCCTTCTCATCCCGGTACTCCGCGGCCGAGCGGCTGGTGCCGCCCACAGAGGTGCGGTAGCCGTACTCCTTGTTGTGGATGGTGGTGACGCTGCGGGAGACAACGGTCTGGATGCCCGGCATCCGCCAGTACAGCCCGGGGCCGTTGGTATCCGTCACCTCGCCAAAGGTCAGCACCAGGGCCTGTTCGCCCTGGCCTACCCGGTACAGCCCGCTCACCCCCAGGGCGACAATCGCCACCAAGAGGATGAGCCAGATGAACCATCTGTTCTTCTTTTTCGCTTTTTCAGTCATTCAATGCGTCCTTTCACAAATAATAGATACTTTTTTATCCTACCCGATTACCTGGATGAAATCGCACAGCCATTCCATGTTGAGCACCTCATAGGGCCTCAGGCTGGCTTCCTCCTGCACGCGTAGCTTGCCTTCCTTGTCCGTAATGGGGCCGTAGAAGGGGTTAAAGCTGTCCCGGGCGATGCTGGCGCGCATGAAGTGCAGCAGCTGGGCGTTGTTTTCGCCCATGGTGTCAGACACCAAAAAGCGCAATACGCCTGCGCCCAGACCCCACCACAGGCCGGTCACGCTGGGGTCGCCCCGGTCGATGATGCTTAAAATATCCAGCGAGCCGTTTAGGTAGTTGCTCACAATCTCGGTATAAAAGCGTCCCCAGTCCCACTGGGGCGCCGCCAGGTACTCAATGGGGTTACCGTTTTCGTCAATCCGCCCGATGAAGGAGAACACGCTCTCTGGCAGCTTGATGTCCTTCAGCCCCGCGTAGCGCGGGGTGTAGGCGATGTCCGCGCCCTCCTGCGCCGCGGTTTTTAAGCCGTGCACGCTGGTGACGGGCTGCAGGGGCAGCACTTCCTTCCAGACAAGCAGCACCTCCGCGTCCGCGCGAATGGCTTTCACCCCCAGGGCAAAGGCGTTGATGTCGGCGGTATGGCGCGTGTAATCCAGCCTGGGGGTGATGTAGGCCACCTTCATGGCGCGGGTGGCCATCCCGGCTGCCATCCCGCACAGGAAGATGGCTTCATAATAGCGCCCGTAGTAGGTAGACAGGCGGAAGTCATCGCGGATGCGGGAATAAATCAGGGTCAGGCACTCCGGATGCTCCAGCGAGAAGCGCAGCGAGGGCAGCGCCAGTTGGGAGGAGGTAATCAGCAGCAGGTCGGCTTCCGTCGCGTGCTTTGACAATTCCTCATACATGTTGTGGGCGGACAAGCCGTCAATATAGGTGGACAGCACCTGCTTGCCCAGTTCCTCCTGCATGCGCTGGCGGCCCAGCTCATGCGCGCCGATCCAGTTGTCCTCCGTGCGCCCGGCCGGATAGGCAAAGACCACCCTGGCGTTGCGCCGCTGGCCGAACAGGCGCGTGATCAGGCCCGGCGCGGGCGGTTTTTCCTGTGGGGTGAGCATCAGGGTAGGTTCGGCCGGCGGCTTGCTGGTGAGCTCCATCTGCGGCAGCATGGCGTTTAACTGCTCGGTAATTTCAGACAGGGTGACCTCAACCGGCAGGCCATATAGCGTCAAATACTCCAAAAAGGCGTCGCCCAGAAGAAGCGGTGAATCCACCTTCTGGTAGGCGGCCTCAAACTGCAAATACATGCTGTTGAAGTTGAGCGCGTTCATGTTTTCCACCGTCTGGGCGAAGCGCTCTTCCAGTTTGCTCAGCTTCTCGTACTTGGCCTGGCTGGACAGGCGGATGTTTTTAAACAGCCCTGTTTTGTCGTAGTTTAAGTAGGCGTAATAAACCGCGGTGTCCGGGTCCCGCTCGTCCAGTTGGGGCACCACGCGGGTGATGTCCGCGCGGATGGCGGGGGATTCAAAGTGCTTTAAGATAGAGACGCGCTTGTTGCCCTCAATGACGTAATAATTCCACAGGTATTCATACACCTGCACCGCGTCGCGCAGGCCCTCATCCATGTGGATGGCGCACAGGTTGATCCACTTGGCGGCAAACTCGCTGCTTTCCTGGTGCAGGGGCATAAAATTGGCCGCGAAGGAATTGGCCCTGGCGGAGGTATAGGTGCCCACCACACGTGAGAGGGAGATCTCCCGCTGGGGCTGTTTCATGTAGGCGACGATGCGCGACTGGTTGGTGAGTTCATCCAGCGCGGGTAAAATGCCGCGCTCGCCCCGGGCGCTGCGCGCGCCGTATTCCTTTTGCCCGGCCTTGAGCGCCTTGGCGTACTCGTTGCGCGCTTCCAGGTTATATTTGCCGTCCATACGCTCTGCTCCAATCATATCGTGCTTTGATGTAGCTGATGCGCTTACGCTTTGGCGCAAGCTGAAACTCAAGGTCCAGGATGCTGTATCCGTAGGCGTTATAAATCTGGGTGGATCCGTAGGTGATGATGCGCTTGTTGCCGCCGCCGTAGTTTAGATGCTGGTGGCCATGGAAGTGATAGCTGGGCTTGTACAGATCAAGCAGGGTGCGGTAGGCGCGGAAGCCCTTGTGGAAGGCGTCCTCCCCGTCGCCCAGGCCATGGGCCGGCGCGTGGGTGACCAGGATGTCAAACCCGCCGTGGTAGCTGATCTCCTGCATACGCTTTGTCACCTGCCGGGCCACATCCTGCTCGGTATAGTGGAAGGGCTTGGGGCTTCTGGAGTTGGCGCCGCCAAAACCAATGATGCGCACGCCCTTGATGACCTGCATCTTCAACTCCAGGTTGTCACAGCCCTCCGGCGGGTGATGGATCATGCGCGCGTCGTGGTTGCCGTGCACATACACCAGGGGCGCCGCGACCATGGTGGTCAAAAAGGACAGGTAGGAGGCCTTCAAATCCCCGCAGGCGATGATCAGATCCACCCCTTTGAAGACAGACCGGTCAAAGTAGTCCCAGATGAACTTGCTCTCCTCATCCGCGACCGCCAGGACCCGTAGTTTTGTCATGCGCGCGCCCTCCTCATATCAAGGTAAAATTATACAGCAAACAAGGGATGGCGTCAAAAGCCGGGGCTTTGTGAAAACGCGGTTGGGGTATGATGTTGGTACAAACGAATGGGGGAACAAGGTATGAAACGAGGGCTATCCCTGTGCATCAGTATGCTGCTGCTGTTTGCCGTGGGCTTCGCGGGCGCGGAAGCAGGCGGGGACCGCGCGGAGCAGCTGCACGCGCTGTCGGTATCACTTTTGGAGCACATCAAGGCGGGGGAGGAAGCGCAGGCCCTGGACATGATGGATGAGGCCATGCGCGGGTATCTGACCGGCGCGGTGGCCACGCTGTGGCCGCAACTTACCAGCCTTGGCGGCGCGTTTGAGCGAACCGGCGCCTGGAAAATGACCCAGCAAGAGGGCTTTGACATCATTGAGATGACCCTCATCTTCGCCAACGCGCGGTTTATCCAGCGCACGGTATTTGACCAGGATGGCAAGGTGGCTGGCTTCTTCGTCGCCCCAGGCGAGGTGGAGGGGGAGGAGCAAACAGCAGAGGTGCCGGGTATGCCTGCGGGTATCCGGGAGGAAGCGGTCACCGTGGACGCGGGCACAGGTTATCCGTTAAAGGGGACCCTCACGCTGCCGGAGGGTGAGCCTGTATGCGGGCTGGTCCTGGTGCATGGTTCTGGTCCTGCTGATCAGGACGAGACGGTGCTTGTCAACAAACCCTTTTTAGACCTGGCCTGGGGGCTGGCCCAGCAGGGCATCGCGGTGCTGCGTTATGACAAGCGCACCTTCACATATGGCGAGCAGATTGCGGGCGCTTCGGATTACCCCTCTTTCACGGTCGATCTGGAAACGGCGGAGGACGCCGCGGCAGCTGTCCAGTTGCTCAAGGCGCATCCTGCGCTTGCGGGGCGCGAAGTCTTCCTCCTGGGCCACAGCCTGGGCGGGATGCTCACAGCCTATATCAACACAAAAGGCGCCGGCGCGTCCGGCTACATCAACCTGGCAGGCAGTCCCCGCAGATTGTGGGAGATATCGGCGGATCAAAACATCCAGATAGCCGAGGAATTGGCGGCAGCGGGCGACAACGAAGCCGCGGAGGGCATCCGTTTATTGGTCAATGCCGCGCGGGAGAAGGCCAACAACCTGCTGACGCTTGGCGATGCGGACGCGCTGAAGGAAGAAAACCAGGTGCTGGGCATCAGCGCCTGGTACCTGCGGCATCTGGAAGGGATTGACCCGGTCCAATTACACCTGGCGGACGGCTTGCCCGTCCTGATTTTGCAGGGCGAGCGGGACCGGCAGGTCACGCTTGCGGATTATGAGGCCTGGAAAAAGGGCCTTCAGGGGCATCCGGCTGCGCGCTTCAAAAGCTATCCGGGGCTGAACCACCTGTTTGGACAGTTTGAGGGCGAGGCGCCTGCCTTCCAGCAGCTGATGACGGAATACAGCCAGCGCACGCCGGTCGCGGAAGCGGTGCTGGAAGACATCGCTGCCTGGCTGCGCGAACACAGCCAGTGAGATCGAAATGACGACAACCTGGATTATTCTGCTGCGGGGTGTGACCCCGACCGGCAAAAACAAGGTGCAGATGGCGGCGCTTCGGGAGGCGCTTTTACAGGCCGGCTTTGCGCGCGTGCGCACCTGGATCCAATCCGGCAACGCGCTGGTAGACACCGCACTGACACGGGAGCAGACCGGGGAGCGTGTGGCGCGGGTCTTGCGGGAGGACCTGGGCGTGGATTTGGGCGTTATCCTCAAAACAGCGGAAGAGATCACCGCTGTACTGGACGGCAATCCCTTTGATGGCCTGGACGCTACGCGTGTGTTTTACGGCCTGTTCAATGAAGCGCCAGCGGCGGATAAAACAACGGAGCTTGAAGATATGGACTTTGGGGAGGACCAGCTGCGCATCACAGACCAGGCGGTCTACACCTATATCCCGGGCAGCGCCGCGCGCACCAAGCTGAACAACACCTATTTGCAGCGTAAGCTGGGCATCACCCTCACCTTCCGCAACGCGAACACCTTGAGCAAGCTGGTGGAGATGGCGGGGGAAGCATAAGACAAGCCATACAATTTCCACTATAAAACCAGCGAAAACACAGGCGCATGCCTTGCCACCGCGCAGCGCTGTGTGCTATGATTTGCTTAATTTTCAAAGACTGACATGACTTTTTAGACGAAAAGGAGTGCCAATCATGCAAACAGATCGCCAGTTCAAACGCGCTACCCGCATTATTTCCCTGTTCCTGTTTTTGTCCCTGTTGTTCTCCGTGGTGTACTGCATCGTGCGCCTGGTCGACGCGCCGGCGGAGGCGGAGGCCACCGCGGCGGACGTCAAGGTCAAGAGCGATTATTTGCTGATGCTCATCCAGTGCGTGCTGGGCCTGGTGGTCTGGTCGCTGCCCAGCCTGCTGAAACGGCGCTTTTCCGTGCGTTTGCCCAACCTGTTCTTGATTTTGTACTTTATCTTCCTCTACTGCGCCATCTACCTGGGCGAGGTGCGCAATTATTACTACACCGTGCCGCACTGGGATACCATCCTGCACGGCTTCTCCGGCGTCATGCTGGGCACGCTGGGCTTTTCCGTGGTGCTGCTTTTTAATGATTACCGCGCCAAAAGCTTCCACCTCAGTCCGGCTTTTATCGCGCTGTTCTCCTTTTGCTTCGCGGTCACGCTGGGTGTGCTGTGGGAGGTATACGAGTTCACCTTCGACGGCGTCCTGGGCCTCAATATGCAAAAGTTCATGCTGGCGGACAAGACCCAGCTGGTGGGCCGTGCCGCTTTGACTGACACCATGAAGGACCTGATCGTGGACATGATTGGCGCGGGTGTGATGAGCCTGGTGGGCCTTGTCATCATGAACAAAAAGCCGGAGTGGCTGCTTAATTTTGATGTGCGGCCCGCTGCTGAGAAAGTTTAATATTTAATCTATCCTGGTTTCAATTTCCAAACCATTCTTTCACCATCTCAAGGACCGCTTCGCTCGGGGTTCCATCATAAGGCTCCTGACGTACCGAGTTCTTTTCCTTGTTGTATACATAGTGCTTCGCGTTGACCAATTTGCCTGCCGCATCGTAATTGAACATCACCTCGCTGAGGCTTCGCCCCTCGCCCTTTGGTAAGAAAATCTCACTAACCTGGACCACGCCCATCTGTGTTTTCAGCCAGTCACGAATGGCGATCGTATGAGTTATGCCGGTTACCGGGTCCACCTCGGTCCGATGCGTCCGTTTGCCCTCAGGATTGAACCACTCCGCTTCCAGCTGCACATCATTCACGAATTTCGCCTTAATCAACAATATCAGTTTGCCAGTTTCATCAAATTGTATTTGCTCTTGCCATTTAATCAGCCCTTCCTCGCTCTCCTCATAGCGGTTTGTGGCATCCCTCAGCATGAGAACATTGTGCGGGCTGGTGCCCAGTCCTTCCTGCACACGGATTTCCCGCCCTTTTTCATCCAGCATACTGCGGCGGTAGTTAACATCGGCAATGGCTCCTTCACCGATTTCCATTTTTTTCCAGGCCGAGAAGGCACTTTCATCAGCCAGGATGCCCGGCCAAATAGCCGCAAGGAACAGGCAGCTCAGCAGCAAAAGGGCGTACCTTTTTCTTTGTTTTTTCATGTTCATTTCTCACTTTCCAAATAAATCAGGTTGACAATCTGGTTCATACGTTCCGCAAATGCCTTAACTGGAATGCTGCCTTGCGCAAGCTGCGCGATGACTGTTTTCAGTTCCGCGTTATACAACAATGAGGCATCCTGTGAGATATACAGATGCGTTGCTAGTTCCTGATAACGCGCAATGCTCTGCTCATCAATCAGATATTGGTTGGATGCCAGTTCTAAAAGGACTGCTCTTTTCTGTGCAATAGCGGCGTCGAGCTTTCCCGGCTCCTCTTTTGCTTGCTCCTCAAGCTGCGCGATTTCCTGAGTGAGCAGTTCCATTTCTGCGGCAACTTGGGGGTTGGGCAGCGGATCTGTCATGCTGGCGTACAGCGCATAGGCGCTCAGGTCTCTGCTGCGGCTGAGGAACTCCAGGTATCGGATGGCCTCTTCCTGATTGGGGCTGAAAGGGTTCACTACCAACACCTGCATATGGGACCATACAGCCGGGGGATGATTCTTGCTGATCCGAAAGCCAGTCGTTAATTTGTTGGTAATTTTGTCTGTGACAGAGGCTAATGTAAAAAGCGGGATTTCTGTACCATCTTTTGGCGGGTAAGGGTCAAGAACGGGGACATTATCGATGATTTTCTGCAAGATGCGGCGCACATCCTGATCATGAAAATCTGGCCGCTCGCCCGTAACGTCCATGGCATAGAGGTATTGCTGGATGAAATAGGTCAGCACTTCTTCCCGATTAAAGCTGACGATGTCAAACATCCGCGCAGGTTCCTCAGGCAAGATGCCGGATTCCAGTACTTTAGGGAACAGATCAATCAATTCATCAAAGGTTTCGGGGCTTGATAGGCCATACTTTTGCAAAATGTCTCTGTCAGAGCTTGTAAACCAGCTTTCGATATACACTGGCCAGGCCATCAGTTCGCTGTCTTTGCTTGAAAGGCGGCGTGAAATGGCAGGATACAATTCATTTTTTGCGTTCATCAGTGTGCTGGAAACACTCAAATCCACAAACAGATTTTTCTCTTTAATCTTTCCAAGGCCGTTATCAGAAAACAGGCAGAACAAATCAACGCTTGCATCCTTGGTAGACAGCATGGCGGCAATCTCCTCCATGTTGCTGACGGAAGCCTGTCGTTCAACAATTTTGATGCCTGTCTCTTGAAAATATTTATCTGCAAATGGTGGAGCCAGACCTAAGACTTGTAGCGTGGGGGACTGTCCTGATTGCGGTGTGCGTATGATCATGCCGTCGTTGGTTAAAAGCACTACTTTATCCTGCGTAATTGGCGCAATATCCCGTACACCGCCTTGCTGAGAAAAAAGCTGCAAACGGTCAATGCTTGAACCGTAAAGCACCTTGTCTGGTGTTGCAAAATAAAATGTGCTCGTCCCAGGATCATAACAAAATGCGCGGATATCGTTTGGTAGTCCCTGGACAGGGCTTTCAGTCACCTGAGCGCTGTCCACATCCAATACCTGCTGGACCCACGCCATATCCTTCATGTGAATGCTGCCCAGAGCGTGCTGCCTTACAGGGTAGAACCAGCCGTTTCCAAAGCTTTCTGTAAGCACACGGGAATTGCCGGTTGCCCTGTCATACACAGCAATCATTGCTTGTGGCTGGCCTTCCATTGCAAAGCTTGCAAAGATTAACTCATCAATTTTTTGGGCCATAACCACTCTGTTTACGTCATCTACAGACAGCTTGGTTTCCCCTGTCCATTCACCACTTTGGCGTTTTATCAATCCCCCTTCCTTGGTAACCAGCAACAGTTCATCGCTGTATGCGACAACAGCTGACTCAGGGGATGGCCTTGCAGCTAACTCTGTTACATGGCTCGATTGCCCCGGAGT
>Ga0123334_1002786_pt1 | contig 19769 bp, 15 predicted proteins | sample BiotimSIPDNA_FD_89706 | JGI IMG/M metagenome (GOLD analysis project Ga0123334, IMG submission 89706) | Anaerobic biogas reactor microbial communites from Washington, USA - Biogas_R1 time_0 SIP DNA | ecosystem: Engineered > Bioreactor > Anaerobic > Unclassified | place: Washington, USA... | reverse complement strand
GGGTTCTTTTCGTAGGCAATGTTAAAAGCCCGTATGACTGTTCCTATATCCTTGATGGGAGTCAAACGGGCGGCTATGCCCACTACAATATCTTCCCCCTCCTTCTTTGGGGGCTTCGGTTCATCTTTCGCATTGGAAAAATCCAAACCATTGTAGATGGTAAATATTCTCCAGGGGTCAAAACCTCTCTCGATGAGGTTCTGCTCCATTCTGCCGGCTACGGCCATATAGAAGTCCATGTTGCGAAGTGCGATGGCATTGATCAAACCAAAGGTATACTGCTTCAGCGGCATACCCAGGTAATCCAGCCTCGGATCGGAGTGGACGGTGGTCATCACAGGAATGGTCCGAAGTTTCTTTACAAGTACTCCCAGCATGTTTGCCTTGGCTCCGTGGCAGTGGATCACATCCGGTTTGAAGTCATCCACTTCCGAAAGAGCCATCTTCATATCCTTAAAGACGTTCCATCCGTTCTCTGCAACCACCACATCAATGCCCATCTCCCTGCCCTCATCGGCCAAAACGCCGCCGCGGAAGCTGACCAGTCTCAGGTCATTGCTTTCTGACAGCTCCCGCGCCAGAGACAAGATATGAGTTTTGCCGCCTCCGATGTCACCACCGGCTGCAAACAACATAATTCTCATTGAGTTCCTCCTAATACAAGCCCGTTATTATGGTGGCTACCTGCGCTCGGGTCACAGGGTCTTTTGGCCATACTTTTCCGTTGTAACCGGATACGACCTGCTGGTGCACCAAGGTTCTGACATAAGGCAGTGCCCATTCAGCGATTTGGCTGTGATCAGCGAAAACCGTCAGATCTGCTTCCGCAAACCCTCTGACCTGGGTACGGCCGATTATGGTCATAACTTCCTGTCTGCTGATCGCACCGGTTGGATTGAAGTAAATATTCCCCTCTTTTTCGGTTCCCATGATAATGCCCATTCCATACATGGCTTTTACAGACTCCAAAGCCCAGGCCGGTATTGCCGCTGCATCGACAAAGGGAAGAACGATGTGCTCGTATCCTTCTGCTTCTTCGCCCATCCAGTTGCTCATCAGCACGGCGAATTCAGCTCTTGTGATGCTCTTGTCCGGATGATAGGCAAGGCCCTGGTCGGTGTTCACACCGTTGATCACACCCTGACTGTAAAGGAAGACGGTGTTGTCCTTGCCCCAGTGTCCTCCCATATCGATGAACGGTTGAGGAGCAGAGGCATCTCCGGCAATAGTGAGACCGCTGCGGGCGAGGTTCCCGCTCTCATCGGAAACGACAAGAGCGATCCTGTGCATTGCACCATCCGGCGCAGGTAAAGTGGATGTTAAGGTTTTCGTGCCGGCGTTATACTGGAATTGCAGCAACTTGCCGTCATAGGTCAGACTCATATCTCCTGCTGAAATTCCTGCATCCACAGCATCGCTGATCAGGGCAGTCAAGGTTTGTCCGCTGACACTCATCTGGATCTGCGGGGGTTCCAGATCAACATAGTAGCCGATACCTCCTATGATCTGATCCACATAGAAACTCCCCTTTGTGCTACCCGTCGCCAGGATCTTCATGGACGCCAGAGAAGAAGTCCCTGCCGGCAAGGTGACATTGACCATCTTCCAGCCGGTAAAATCAAGCTTCGCTCCGATGACCTCCTTAACTCCCTCGGTCGTATTGACTGTGAGATTCAGAGTATTGCCCGATCCGTCTCCGTAAACCCAGAAGCTCATGTTACGAGGACTCTTTGCAAAAGTAAGGGTCGAAGGTATAGTGATCTCATTGCTTCCGGCTGCCGCAAAGTCGTAACGCATTTCCGCACTCTGATAGCCAAAACGAACTCTCGTCAGATCCGAATTCAAGTTCACAGAGATGCCGGGTGCCGGCTGCATCTGGAAGGAATGCGTGGTGTTTTCAAAGGTTTCCAGACGCCACCCTTCGCTGGTGATGTTGACGTTTACCGAAGCGGAGGTACCACCGGCAGTCGCCGTGATCGTGCCCGTTCCGCTTGTAATATTGGCAGCAGTGAAGCGTCCGTTTTCATCGATGGTCCCGATTTCGCCGTTCACTGTCCACGTATAACATTTGTCCTGAGAAATCAGAGGCAGCCGTTTATGAACTGCAGTTGCGGAAAGGTCTACCGTATCTCCCGCACTGACCGTAACGCTCGTCACCGCTTTACCGTCAGTCTGATTCGCGATGGAAATACTGTCCGGCTTAGTGATCACAGTTACCTCAGCCTTACCAACAGTGTTATTGTTCAGTTTCGCTGTGATCTCTCCGGTCTTGGCAGCAGATCCTGCTGTAAATGCATTTTCCGAATCGAAGGTACCAAGCCCATTTGAAGCGCTGAATGAAAGGGATGTGGCCGATGGTGCTGTAACCGGATAGTAATTTTCATCTGTAGCCTTGACCGTGAAGCTCTGTGTAGCTCCCGACAGCATCCTCAGACTGTAGGGATAGAGGTGGAGGTTATCCAGCCGCCCTGTGGGAGAAGCTGTGTTTATGAGCAAGATGTAGTTTGCACAGCTGCGAAGGCTGCCTGCAGACGGACTGTTGATCGTAGTCAGACCGGTGTCTCCGGGATAGATGGAATGAATGGCCGTTGAACCTCCCCCATCCATATTGACCGCTTCCACACAGCCGAGCTCCAACAGACGGTTCGCCAGCTGGGATAAGGTCGTTCCCTTGCTGTGACCGGCAAGGCGGCCGTCTACCGTGTAGAAAATGATGCTTCCGTCAGCGCGGATTCCGATTGCAGTGTGGGGATTGATCTCCCCGCTGGCAGGGGCTACATTGGCTCCAGCCGTTATCAGCTTTTCCCCTCCGCCAACTGCAAATGCCACATCATTCCATGCAGGATCTGCGGCGAAGGTAATGGTGACCGGATCTCCCGGGGCCAGTGATGCTAAATTAGCCAGAGTACCGGGATAATTGGTGGCTGATGCTATCGTTAACAGCAACTTACCGGGAGGAATAAAAGTCGCTCCCGTTGCTTCTGCCACAGAATCCACCGTTGCTTCCACGGTACCGTTCAAACGCAGATCTTCAGAATCTACTGTGAGCAAAACATTATATGTGGGGATTGCTGCCTTATTGGTAAAGTCGTCACCGAAATCTCTCGTATACAGCATTACACCAGAGGCAGCAGAAACCGTTTTATTCAGGTGGATCGAACCGATCGGCGATGACATATAGGGCCCCTGGATCCGGATATTCAGATTAGGCCGGCCGATGATCGCCCTTCCGTCATTGAAAAAGCCTACTGCAGGATTCGACATGCTCTCAGAAGTAACAAGCCGTCCATCTTTGATTGTCAACCCTACAGGAACACCATTGCTCATATTGAAGAAGTCTCCGTTCAAACCGGCTACTACGTATTTGCCTTCTTTTACAGCTTTTTCTGCAACCGCCCGGAAGCTGGCGGCTCCATAAACATCGTTTCCATGAGAAATGATGGGAAGGATATCTCCTCCCGGAACGTAATCAATGTAGTTCTCTGCAATTTTCTCCGTATATCCGGTATTCCAGTAGATCCCATTTGTCAGCTTCGTTTCTTCGCTGATAAGCAGAGATTTCCCATAGAGCTTGTCCCCAAGGCTGTCTGCAAATGCCGTCCAGCCTGTGAAAGCACTGACCATTAAAGCTATTGCAAGCAGCAGTGATAATCGTCTGTTCTTATTTCTCATGTGATTTTACCTGTCCCTTTGTGTTCTTGTTAGATTAGCCTGTTGGATTTTAGCTGTTGAATTTTACTCGATCGTATATGTACCTTTTACCATGACCCAAATGTCCGTTGCAGCGTAGATGCCTCTTCCATCATCTCGGGGGATCAATAGAAGATGATTCCTGGTAACTGCCAGGGTCCCCGGGAGATCTTTGCCTTCTGTCACATCAGAAAGCCCGTCCTGCCCTTTTGCAATGGCCAGGGCTCCTCCGCTGCGCAGTATGAGCTCTGTTCCTTCTCCGCCAATGAGATTTTTACCCTTCTCTACGAAAACAGGTTGAAATACTGATGCAGAAGCTTGTCCCCCGCCTTTAAGTGCTGCAATTTGTGCATCCACATAGCTCTTGGTCACCACCGGGTCTTCCGGTGAGCCCGGTTCATAACCTGCAGCCCCCACCGCCACGGTTGTGACGATGAGGGCGATAGCAACGATCAATACTGTGACATTTGCTTTGTTCATGTTGCTTCTCCTTTGTTACTTCATTCGCTCGGCTATCAGAAGTCCACGATACCCAGGCTGATAGTCAGAGCTTCATTGGTCTTTTCTATACTTTTTTCATCGATGTGCCCTATTTTTTCTCTCAAACGTTTTTTATCTATGGTTCTCAGTTGCTCCAGCAGAACCACCGAGTCTTTTGCCAGTCCATGACCTTCTGCCGGTATTTCTACATGGGTAGGCAGCTTGGCTTTGTTTATCTGTGAAGTAACTGCGGCCACGATGACCGTAGGGCTATATTTATTGCCAACGTCATTCTGAACTACGAGAACAGGTCTGACACCACCTTGTTCCGAGCCGATGACAGGACTTAAATCGGCAAAGTAGATTTCACCTTTTTTTACTATCAAGTCATTCACTCTCTCTTCCGTACATTCCGACGGGAATCCAACCCGTAACGGAAATTATATCCATTTTTCTTCATACACTTTCAGGTCTTCCAGGGACTCCCCCATGCCTTCCTCTGCTAGACGCAGGTTCAGTTCTTTCATCTCCTCGTATCCCCGTATCAATTCAGTGCGTATACGCTTCTTCTTTTGTTCTGCGAGATAGAGGATGAGAGCCTCTCTGATCAGTTCACTCCTGTTATTCTTTTGTTCCTCCGCTATCTGATCTGCCTGCTTCAGCAATGAATCGGGCAGAGTAATGATTATTTTTTTCAGATTTGACATTTACTCACCTCTTGCTTTCTCTTATATATATGTTTGTATATCTAAACATATATACAGTATAATAACCGTGTCGCATTTTGTCAAATCTTAAGAGTCTGTTATTTTTTGGATGGCAATCCCGGTCATGGCTGCAATGTCGGAAGCAGTGATCCCGTATTCGCCCAGTGCCTTCGATGCAATATCTCCGGCAAAACCGTGAATATATACGCCACAGGCTGCCGCCGCGAGACAGGAGCAGCCTTGTCCTGCCAGTGCACCGATGATACCGGACAGTACATCGCCGCTGCCTCCCGTGGCCATGCCCGGGTTTCCTGTCGTATTAATATATGCCTCTCCGTTTGGGGTTGCCACAAGAGTCCCTGCCCCTTTTAAGACGGTAACAGAGCCAAATTGTTCCGCCAGGCGGTACACAGACCCTGCTCTGTCATCATTGATTTCGGCACTGCTGCATCCGAGAAGCCGGGCAGCTTCTCCCGGATGAGGGGTCAGGATCAGCCGTTCCCCTGCGTTCTTTACCGCATCCTTCAAGGACTGGTCCCTTGCAAGCAAATTAAGTCCATCCGCATCTATAACGATAGCGGGACAATTACATTTCAGTACTGAATGAATCAACGGTACATTGGATAAATCATCTCCCAGCCCCGGACCGATAACGATTGCCTGGTATTCACCAAGCCGCTCCGGTGGAAGCGATCTGGACACACAAGTGGCTTCAGGTACGCCTACCTGCAAGATGGGAAAGAGTTCCTCCGGGACCATGACCCGTACCAGGCCGGCACCGCTGCGCAGTGCACCTCTGGCGCTGAGGATAGCAGCTCCTGCCATACCTTTGCTGCCTGCTATGACCAGAACCTTTCCACAATCACCTTTATGTAGCTCCTTATCTCGCTTCCTGATGAAAGTATTGACAAAGGCCTCATTAATTAAACGAAGATCATCCATTTTTTCTCCACCTTATGGGTTTAAAATACGATGCTATTTTATCCTCTTTCCGCACTTTCGTAAACATCCTTCACTATAAAGTAAAGAACTTGTCATATTGTAGTTTTATTTTATTCTGTATTGCATCAAAGGAGGGTTTCGGTTTATAATTACTGTTAGGCCTGTAAAGGAATTTGTTTATTAATATCATGTTATTGGAGGTGAAAGCATACATGGATTCCGGTCCCAGTCCTACCGACAAACGCATCGGTAAAAGATCTGCACATGTCCCTGCTTTCGCGGAATCTCTTTAGGTTTTCATTCTCTGACAGATATTCTCGTAAGCTTTGGATTGTGCGCCTATAATAAATAAGGAGGTACATGCCCATGGAATACGATAGAGATTATCTGACAGAGGAGAGCATCTCCCGGATCATAGAGTTAATCGAACAGAAAAACTACATTAAAGCCAGGGAAGAGCTTTTGAATTTCAATGAAGTGGACATCGCAGAAATCCTGGAGGATGTCATGGAGGTCGCAGGTGTGGACAAGACCATCGTGCTTTTCCGCACCCTTCCAAAGGATATTTCTGTTGAGGTTTTTTCATACCTGGATATCGAAGAGCAATTGACAATCATCAATGCCATTACGGATAAAGAGCTTCATTATATATTTGAGGAGCTGGCCTTCGACGACATGATCGACGTTTTGGAAGAGCTTCCCGCCAATATCGTAGATAAGATCCTGGAAAAATCCACAAAAGAAGAAAGAAAACTCATCAACACCTTCCTGAACTATCCGGAGTACAGTGCAGGCAGCCTGATGACTCCCGATTATATCAGCCTACAGAAGGATATGACGGTAAAGGATGCACTGGCCTACATTAAAAAGGAAGGGATGGACAGCGAAACGATCTATACCTGCTATGTGAAGGATACAGGGCGAAAGCTCATCGGTATCGTCTCCCTCAGGTCGCTGGTCATCTCGGATGACCATGTGCAGTTGAAAGACATTATGCAGACGGACTTTGTGTCTGTCAATGTCATGGATGACCAGGAAGAAGTCTCAAACAAGTTCATTCGTTACGGTTTCCTGGCCATGCCTGTTGTGGACAACGAAAACCGGCTTGTAGGTATTATTACCGTAGATGACATTCTGGATATCATTGATGAAGAGACCACGGAGGACTTCCAGAAGATGGCCGGTGTTGCTGCTTCCACGGAAGAATATCTGGATATGAGCGTCTGGAGGCATGCAAGGAACCGCTTCCCCTGGCTGCTTTTCCTGATGGTATCCCTCATGCTCACCGGTCTCATCATCACCCAGTTTGAAGAGCTTCTCTCCCGGGCCATTGTTCTGGTAGCTTACCTCCCCCTTCTCATGGGTACAGGAGGGAATTCCGGATCGCAGTCGGCCACTTTGATCATACGCGGAATTGCTGTTGGAGACATATTGCCCAAAGATGTCTGGCGCATCCTGTGGAAGGAATTTCGTGTCAGCTTACTGATCGGATCCGGGCTCAGCTTGCTTAATTTTGCCAAGATCATGCTGCTTGACGGACACAGTGCTCCTGTGGCACTTACCATCTGCATTTCCATGCTGGTCATTATCGTTATCGCAAAGACGATAGGCGGGATGCTGCCTGTGCTTGCAAAGAAGCTGGGTATTGACCCGGCGCTGATGGCCAGTCCCATGATTGCGTCTCTGACCGATATGATCTCCGTGGCAACTTATTTTGTGCTCGCTTCGCTTATTATGGGGATATAGGTCCATTTATTATAAAGGAGGAGAAAAATGAACCGGAAAATCATCGATCGAACCATTGAAAGCCTCAAGGAAAACGGCTTTAACGTTAAGTACTTTGAGGATAGCAAATCCGCAAAGGCCGCCATTCTGGATGAGGTGACTCCCGGGCAGACCGTGGGCTTTGGCGGGTCAATGACCGTTGCGGATATGGGGATCTACGAAGCCCTGCAGGACAGAGCCAATCCCGTGTATTGGCACTGGAAAGCAAAGGAGGGCGAAGACAGGAAGGATATACTTAGGAAGGCCGCTACAGCGGATATCTACCTTTCCAGCACAAATGCCATCACAGAGAACGGCATACTGGTCAATATTGACGGAACGGGTAACCGTCTTTCCGGAATGCTCTATGGGCACGATAGAGTCATCATCGTTACAGGCGTCAATAAGATCACCCGCAGTCTGGACGAAGCGCTTATCCGGATCAAGAACGTAGCTACTCCCGCCAACGCAAAGCGGTTAGGTATGAATACCCCCTGTGCGAAGCTGGGAAAATGCATGAATTGCAGCGTTCCCGACCGCTTATGCAGAGCAACTCTCATTATCGACCGTCAGCCCAACGGGGTACCGATCACTATCTATCTCATAGGTGAATCATTGGGTTATTAGAGGGACTATTATAGGGTCATTCATGCCTCTCTAAAGGGTTATTAATGCTTCTCCCCCCTTGACGCTGAAATGCCGTTATGCTATGGTTAAGACAGCAGAATGCTAAGCTGGTTATACACATTTCGGAAGACTAAATCAAAGGAAAGAAGGGAAGTTATGTCGAATTATGTAGAACGTTGCATCGAGTTATGCAAGCAGAAGAACCCCGGTGAACCTGAGTTTCACCAGACCGTCGAAGAGGTTCTGACTACTATTAAACCAGTCATTGAGCAACACCCTGAGTTCGAAAAAGCCGGGTTGCTTGAAAGGTTAACCGAGCCTGAAAGAGCAATTATATTCAGAGTGACCTGGGTTGACGACTCCGGACAGGTACGTGTCAACAGAGGCTACAGATATCAGTTCAACAGCGCTCTCGGACCATACAAAGGTGGCGTGAGATTTGCACCCAATGTAAACCCCAGCATTATGAAATTCCTGGCATTTGAGCAGATCTTTAAGAACTCTCTTACCGGTCTTCCCATCGGCGGAGGCAAAGGCGGAGCGGACTTTGATCCCAACGGCAAATCCGATGGTGAGATCATGAGATTCTGCCAGGCTTTCATGACAGAATTATACAGACATATCGGCCCCTACACCGACAGCCCTGCAGGCGACCTGGGCGTTGGTGCCAGAGAGATCGGCTATTTGTTCGGCCAGTACAAGAGACTTGTAAACAGATTTGATGAAGCTGTTACAGGCAAGCATATCAATTACGGTGGCTTGAACGGAAGAAACGAAGCAACCGGATACGGTATCGTATACTTTGCAGATTGTATGCTGAAAGCAAACGGCGAAGAGCTGGCAGGCAAAAATGTAGTCATCTCCGGTTTCGGTAACGTTGCCTGGGGTACATCCCTGAAGCTGACCGAATTAGGAGCTAAAGTGATCGCTTTCTCCGGTCCGGATGGATATATCCTGGACGAGGCGGGAGTCACCGGCGAAAAGATCGACTATATGGTTGAATTAAGAAACAGCGGAAAGAATATCTGCCAGCCTTATGCTGACAAATTCCCCGGCTCAAAATTCGTACCAGGAAAGAAACCCTGGGAAGTTAAAGCCGACTTGTACATCCCCTGCGCTATGCAGAACGATATCCACCTGGAAGATGCCAAGAACATCGTAGCCAATGGCGCCAAGTTCGTATGCGAAGGTGCAAACATGCCTACAACGAATGAAGCCATCGAATACCTCATGGACAATGGCGTCATTCTCGGACCTTGCAAAGCTGCCAATGCCGGCGGTGTTGCCTGTTCCTGCATTGAGATGGGCCAGAATGCAGGCCATACAGTATTCTCGCCAGAGCAGGTACACGCTCAGCTGAAGACCATCATGGTCAACATCCATGACAACGCTGCTGCCGCTGCTAAGGAATACGGCCTCGGCTACAACCTGGTTGCCGGTGCTAACATTGCCGGTTTCCTGGGAGTTGCAAAAGCAATGATGGCTCAAGGTGCTGTCTAAACCCGGACCCACAAAACGATAATATCGAGAAGAGCAGTTGCAAAACTGCTCTTTTTATTATTGCAGACATCTTCCTGCGAATCCTGTGCAAAATTTCCACTTGTGCATGGAATACCGGTACTTTCCGGCGAATTCTGTTCAAAATTTCTATTAGTGCAGTAATAATTGTTATATTATTACATTTTATCATGCACTAGTGGAAATTTTGCACAGATCACGAAGATAATCACCATTTTACCATGCACTAATTGAAAATTTGCACACTCTGCGGAAAGCTGGCCAATAAAAGAAAACCACGCACGGATAACAAGCTCCATGCGTGGCTTTTAGTTCATCCTTGAATTTCAGACTACTGTGCTGCTAACTTCTTATAGTTTTCGTATCTTTCGGCAGCATCCTTTTCTGCCTTTTCAAACAGCTGCTCTGCCACATCCGGGAATTCTGAAAGCAGGGATGTGTATCTCACCTGTCCCATGAGGAACTCACGGAATTCTCTCTTGGGTTCCTTGGAATCCAGGGAGAAGGGATTCTTTCCTTGCTCCTTCAGTTCAGGATTGTAGCGATAGAGGTGCCAGTAGCCGGTCTCCACCGCATCCTTGGTGTCTTCCTGGGTCTTGCCCATGCCCTTCTTGATTCCGTGATTGATACAGGGAGCATAGCAGATGATCAGAGAAGGACCGTCATACTGTTCAGCTTCTGTGATCGCCTTAAGAAGCTGGTTCTTGTCTGCGCCCATTCCTACCTGTGCTACGTAAACATAGCCGTAGGACATAGCCATCATGCCCAGATCCTTTTTCTTGACTTTCTTTCCGGAAGCCGCAAACTTAGCAATGGCTGCCGTGGGTGTTGACTTGGAAGACTGGCCTCCCGTGTTGGAGTATACCTCTGTGTCAAATACGAGAACGTTGATGTCCTCACCGGATGCCAGCACGTGATCAAGTCCGCCATAACCGATGTCATAAGCCCAACCGTCGCCGCCGAGAGCCCATACGGATTTCTTCACAAGGAAGTCCTTTCTGTCGGTGATCTCAGCTACAAGAGCCTTGGATTCCGCATCCAGGGACTCTGCGTTTTCAATGGCCTTTAATACCTTATCGCTGGCTTCTCTGGATACTGAGCCGTCATTCTTTGTGGCGATCCAGTTCTCAAAGGCTTCCTTCATATCGGATGGAATTTCCTTCTTCAGCAGAGCTTCCATGGAATCCTTGATCTTCTCTCTCATCTGACGCACGCCAATGGCCATACCCAGGCCGTACTCTGCATTATCTTCGAAGAGGGAATTCGCCCAGGAAGGTCCTCTGCCGTCCTTGTCTTTGCAATAGGGCATGCTTGGAGCGGATGCACCCCAGATGGAGGAGCAACCTGTTGCATTGGCGATCATCATCCGATCACCATAGAGCTGGGTGACCAGCTTGATATATGGGGTCTCTCCACAACCTGCACAAGCACCGGAGAATTCGATGTAGGGTTGTGCAAACTGGCTGCCCTTGATGCTGGTCTTACCCATGAGATCGTCCTTTATGGATACTTTCTGGCTGTATTCCCAATTCACCGCCTGATCCATTTGTGATCCGATGGGCTTCATGACGAGAGCCTTGGTCTTGGCCGGGCAGATGTCTGCACAGTTTCCACAACCCAGGCAGTCCAGCGGTGATACTTGCATTCTGTATTCCAGTTCTTCAAAACCTTTGCCCATAGCCTTCAAGGTCTTGAACCCGTCGGGAGCGTTTGCTTTTTCCTCAGCGGAAAGCAATGCAGGACGGATAGACGCATGGGGGCATACAAAGGAGCATTGGTTGCACTGGATGCAGTTTTCCGGGATCCATTCCGGAACATTGACTGCAACGCCTCTCTTTTCATAGGCAGCTGTTCCCGATGGGAAGGTTCCGTCTTCTCTGCCTACAAATGCGCTTACGGGAAGTTCGTCTCCTTCCTGACGATTCATGGGGATCAGAACTTCTTCGATAAACTCGGGAACTTTCTCGGATTTGCTGTTCGCATCTTCTGCATTTGCCCATTCTGCGGGAACGTTGACCTTTTTCAGTTCCTCGATTCCTTTGTCAATGGCAGCATTATTCATAGCAACGATATTGGCACCCTTTTTCCCGTAGGAATGCTCTACCGCTTCCTTCAGGTAAGCAACGGCTTCCTCGACGGGAATAACCTGGGCCAGTTTAAAGAAAGCAGACTGCATGACCATGTTGATGCGGTTGCCAAGACCGATGTCTTCTGCGATCTTTGTTGCGTTGATGGTATAGAATTTGATCTCGTTTTTCGCAAGGTATCTCTTGATGTCAGCGGGCAGATACTCGTCCAGTTCCTTTTCATTCCAGAGGCAATTTAACAGGAAGGTTCCGCCTTTCCTCAATCCCTTGAGCAAATCATACTGATTTACATAAGCCTGGTTATGGCAGGCGATGAAGTCTGCCTGGTTGATCAGATAAGGCGACTGGATCTTTTCCTTTCCGAAGCGGAGGTGGGAAACCGTAACGCCTCCGGATTTCTTTGAGTCATAGGAGAAATATCCTTGAGCGTACAGATCTGTCTTGTCGCCGATGATCTTGATGGCGTTCTTGTTGGCACCTACTGTACCGTCGGAACCGAGACCCCAGAACTTGCAGCGGATGGTCCCTGCAGGCTCTGTGTGGATACCTTCTACCGTTTCCAGTGAGCTGTGTGTCACATCGTCAACGATACCAATGGTAAATTGATCCTTGGGCTCTTCCCTTTCCAGATTATCATATACAGCAACAATCTGACCCGGTGTAGTATCTTTGGAACCAAGGCCGTATCTGCCGCCGTAGATCTCCGGAGCATCCTTGTCCTTGTAGTACATTGTCTTAACATCCATGTAGAGAGGATCGCCGATAGCACCGGGTTCTTTCGTCCGTTCCAGTACCGCAACGCGTTTTACAGACTTCGGCATAACGGCTCTGAGGTACTCAGGTGCAAAAGGTCTGTAAAGCCTTACTTTCAGGAGTCCGACTTTGCGTCCCTGATCCTGCAGATAGTTAATGGTCTCTTCAATGGTATCGCATACAGAGCCCATCGCTATGATCACATGCTCTGCTTCCGGATGACCCACGTAATCAAAAAGCTTGTATTTTCTGCCGGTGAGTTCACCGATCTTGTTCATATAGTCTTCCACGATTGCCGGTACGGCTTCGTAGAATTTGTTTGCAGCTTCCCTTGCCTGGAAGAAAATATCCGGGTTCTGAGCGGTTCCACGAATGACGGGATGCTCCGGATTCAAAGCGTTATCACGGAACCTCTGCACTGCCTCCATATCCAGCAGCTTTTCAAAATCTTCGTAATCGATGGTCTCGATTTTCTGTACCTCATGAGAGGTGCGGAAACCGTCAAAGAAGTGCAGGAAGGGTACTCTGCTCTTGATTGCAGCCAGGTGAGCGATACCGCCCAGATCCATTACTTCCTGAACGGAATTGGATGCCAGAAGAGCAAAGCCAGTTTGCCGGGTTGACATAACGTCAGAGTGATCACCAAAAATGCAGAGAGCATGTGCCGCCAGCGTACGAGCGGAAACATGGAAAACGCCGGGCAGAAGTTCACCGGCTATTTTATACATATTGGGAATCATCAGCAGGAGGCCCTGAGAAGCGGTGTACGTAGTGGTCAGTGCACCGGCTGCCAGAGAACCGTGAACGGCACCTGCTGCACCGGCCTCTGATTGCATCTCCACAACCTTAACCTCTTGTCCAAAGATGTTTTTCTTTCCGTAGGCTGCCCATTCGTCAACCACTTCTGCCATGGTAGAAGAGGGGGTGATGGGGTAGATCGCCGCAACATCGGTAAATGCGTATGATACATACGACGCAGCCGTGTTGCCGTCCATTGTCTTCATCTTGTTTTTTGCCATGTCTTTCTCCTTACTATCTATAATTATTATCTTAACGTGTAGACTGTTTATACATTATCATTTTCAATCTTTTTTGAAACAATCCTTTTACAACATCGCATAATATTATATAGAAGATTGCCGTGCAAATCAAGAATTTTCCACGTGTTATATAACTTACCTATCAAAATATCCGGAACAAAATATGGAAACGACCTCCACGAGGAATTTACGTCGTGGAGGTCGCCTCTATAAGTTAATTATTAAGGAGAAGCTTTTCGAAAACTCTACCTAATTCGTCTCTACTTATAATTTACAATCGCAATAAAATCCGCGGGGTTTAAGCTTGCACCTCCGACTAGAGCACCATCAATTTCATTCATACACATCAACTCAGCAGCATTATTGGGTTTAACACTGCCTCCGTATTGAATAATAACTTCTGATCCTGTTTTATCTCCGTACAGGCTACTGATCACCGAGCGGATATAGGCGCACATCTCGTTAGCTTGTTCAGGGGTCGCTGTTCTTCCTGTGCCAATTGCCCAAACAGGCTCATACGCGATTGTCAGCATTCTAATCATATCGACATCAAGGGATACCAGTGCCCCTGTCAATTGTTTATTCACAACATCCAAAGCTTTACCTGTATCCCTTTCCTCAAGATCTTCGCCAACACAGAGGATTGGCATGATGTTGTGAGCAAAGGCTGTATGTAGCTTTTTATTTACAGCTTCATCTGTTTCATTGAAATACTGCCTTCTTTCAGAATGCCCGATGATACAATATTCAACTCCAATTTCCGAAAGCATTTCTGCGGATATTTCTCCCGTATAGGCACCGTTCTCCTCAAAGTGCATATTTTGTGCACCTACTTTTATGTCGCTTCCGGAGAAAACTTCCTTAAGGGTGCTCAGCTGTGTAAAAGGCGCACAGATTGCTACTTCGACTTCTGATGGTTGGTATAGCTCCAGAAAATCCTCGGCAAACTTCCTTGCTTCTTTGCTGGTCTTAAACATCTTCCAGTTGCCTGCTATAAATTGTTTTCTCATGGTTTCCCTTCTTTCGTCCCAGTTATTACCCCTTTGCGATTACATACTCCATTAAATCTACAACCCTGTTTGAGTAACCCCATTCATTATCATACCAGGAAATAATTTTTAACATATTTCCTTCAATAACCATAGTTGATAGAGAGTCAATGACAGATGATCTCGTATCTTTCTTAAAGTCGATGGAAACAAGCGGCTCTTCACAATAACCTAAAATACCTTTCAGCTCTCCTTCTGCTGCCTGTTGCAAGATCTGGTTTACTTCTTCCTTCGTTGTCCTTTTCTTAAGTTCAAATACAATGTCAACTACTGAGACTGCAGGAGTAGGCACACGAATCGCCATGCCATTGAGTTTCCCTTGCAATTGCGGCAACACCAGCGATACCGCCTTAGCAGCACCGGTTGTTGTAGGAATCATTGAAACAGCGGCAGCTCTGGATCTTCTGAGGTCACTATGTGGTAAGTCGAGAATCTTTTGATCATTGGTATAGGAGTGAATGGTTGTCATCAATCCTCTTTCAATTCCAAATTCTCTGTCTATAATCTTTGCAAAGGGAGCAAGACAGTTTGTTGTACAGGATGCATTTGAAATTATATTATGAGCCGATGGGTCGTACTGACCCTCATTTACACCCATTACTATTGTGATATCCTCGTCTGTAGCAGGAGCAGATATAATTACTTTTTCCGCACCTGCTAATAAATGTTTCTGCGCATCTGCTTTTTTTGTAAATAGACCGGTGGATTCAAGTACCATCTCTACTCCAAGGTCCTTCCACGGCAAATCTGCGGGATTTCTTACGGCAAGTATTTTTATCTCTTTACCGTTGACAACGATCGCATCATCTTTTGCCTCAACCGTTGCTTCGAATCTTCCAAAACAGCTGTCATATTTCAGCAAATGAGCAAGGGTCTCCGGGCTGGTTATATCATTGATGGCTACGATCTCTATGTCGGTATCCTTTTCCATTATGACTTTAAAAGCGTTTCTTCCGATTCTTCCGAATCCGCTTATTCCAACTTTTGTCTTCATAAATTTCTCCATCTCCTTCCTATAATCCAAACTTATGCTTCTCTTGTCAAAACCCGCTTTAAATTAGCAAAACGAGGTAAGCCGTTTTCATACCCAAGTTCTGTTTCCCCCTGGATAAGCGGCATAGCGTAGTCAATAAATGGCTGTAATAGTCCATTGCCTGTCTCATTTATCCACTCGATCGGAACCGTTTTTTCAACATTCGCTACATCTGCCAAATCTATTAAGATGGTATTGATTCCATACTCTTTCCCTGCTTTGCGTTCGAAGGCCACCATCTTATCAGTGGCTCCTTTTATCGCCGCTTCAAACGCCGCTTTACCGGCCAAATATGCTTCCTCAATATCTGTTTTCGAGGCCAGGTGGGCAGCACATCTTTGCAAAAGGCTCAGTTCTATTCCCCTGACTTTTGCTTTTATTTTTGTGTTGGCAAAGTTTGATAAGTTCTCTGCAAGGCCTCCCATTCTAGCATGCCCAAACGCATCTTTAGTCTTTGAGGTGTCAGAAAAATATGAAGAGATATACGTACCATTTTTATCCTTAATGCCTTCAGACACTGCCACTAAAACGTCTCCTTTCTGCTCATAAATCCTGGTTACATCGGAAATAAAATCAGCTAAATCGAAGGAGACTTCAGGAAGGTATATCAAATCCGGGCCAGAGCCCATATATTTAGCCAGAGCAGAAGCAGCGGTTAACCAACCGGCATTTCTTCCCATTATCTCTATAACTGTAATCGATCCTGTATCGTATACCCTTGCATCACGATACACTTCCATACATGTTGTTGCTACATATTTAGCAGCGCTCCCGTACCCGGGGCAATGGTCCGTTCCGGCAAGATCATTATCTATTGTTTTTGGAATTCCAATAATGCGACATTCGTAATCATTTTCTGAAAGATAGCTGCTTATTTTGCTACATGTGTCCATAGAATCATTGCCACCATTATAGAAAAAATAGCGTATATTGTATTTTTGAAATATATGTAATATAGTCCTATAATCTGAATCATCTGTGAGAAAATCTGTTAATTTATATCTGCAACTACCAAGCATCGAAGAAGGTGTATATTTTAAAAGAGAGAGCTCATAAGGATCCTCCTTCGTCAAATCATATAAGCGATCATCAAGTACACCTTTTATACCGTGTGCCGCGCCGTATACCTTTGTAATGTGTTCAGATTTTAAAGCCGCTTCTATGCAACCTAATGCGCTGGAATTTATAACAGAGGTAGGACCTCCAGATTGCCCAATCAAACAGGCGCCTTTTAGTGCTGTCATATTGTTTCCTCCATTGATAAAATTAGTCTTATCTCTTACCGCTTGCTCCAAGCACATTTCGAATTTTATGCTGGACCATGGCACGAATTGCGTCTCTTGCAGGTCCAAGGTACTTTCTGGGGTCAAAGTCTTCCGGATTTTCAACGAAATGGCGTCTGATTTCTGCCGTCATCGCCAGCCTTAAATCCGTATCAATATTGATCTTGCAAATGCTATATGTGGCTGCCTTGCGCAGCATTTCCTCCGGCACTCCCTGAGCACCGGGAATATTTCCTCCATATTTGTTGCAGCGCTCTACAAATTCAGGCAGAACTGTGGATGCGCCATGAAGCACCAACGGTGTGTCGGGAATTAATTTTTGAATCTTTTCCAGTCTCTCATAATCCAAGTAGGGTTCACCTTTAAATTTGTAGGCTCCATGACTTGTGCCTATTGCAATTGCAAGCGAGTCAACACCTGTCTTTTCTACAAACTCTGCGGCTTCCTCCGGATCCGTAAAGGAGGCTGAGCGCGCATCTACTTTGATATTATCTTCGATACCCGCCAACCTGCCCAATTCGGCTTCCACCACAACGCCTTTTGCGTGTGCATATTCTACCACCTTTTTGGTTAATGCAATGTTTTCCTCAAGGGGGTATTTGGAACCGTCGATCATGACCGAGGTAAATCCATCATCTACGCACTTTTTACATATATCAAAATCCTCGCCATGATCCAGGTGAAGGGCAATGTCAAGACCCGTATCCTCTATCGCCGCCTCAACCAACTTTACCAAGTATGTCGGCTTTGCATATTTTCTTGCTCCTGCGGAAACCTGCAGAATCAAAGGGGCATCCTCCATTTTGGCCGCATCTACAATCCCCTGTATGATTTCCATATTGTTCACATTAAAAGCACCTACTGCATAGTCGCTTTTAATTGCCTTGGCAAACATTTCTTTCGTTGTTACTAATGCCATAGTATCCTCCTACTTTTCCTTTACTGCTTTTTCTGCTGCCTTTACTATCTCAGCGGAAGTCAATCCGAATCGTTCTCTAAGATATGGCATCGTTCCCACTTCTCCCTTAATATCTTTCACTCCAACAGGATATATCTTAACCGGGTAGTTTTCCGTTATGACTTCAGCTACCGCTCCACGCAGTCCGCCCAAAATATTGTGGTTTTCTGCCGTTACTATAGCACCTGTTTTCTGCGCCGATTTTATTATGGCTTCTGCATCAAGGGGTTTAATTGTATGTATGTTTATCACTTCGGCCTCGATGCCTTTTTGAGACAACTCTTCTGCTGCCTTCACGGCTTCGGAGACCATAATGCCGGAGCTGATGATACTTACATCCTTACCGGTTTTCAGTACATCCGCCTTACCCAGTTGAAATTTATAATCGCTGTTATGCACATCCGGTGTGGCTTTTCTGTACATGCGTATGTAAACCGGCCCTTCTATTTCAAAGATTGCAGGTACCATCTGCTTGAGCTCCTCAGCATCTGACGGTTCCAAAATCATGATGTTGGGAATGCTTCTTAAAACACCGATATCTTCAAAGGTCATATGTGTTCCACCGTTAAGCTCGGCTGTAATTCCGGGGTCTGTGCCTATTATTTTAACGTTGCTGTTTGCATAGCAAATGGAGACAGCGATCTGATCGCAGATTCTACGGGTTGCAAAGGCGGCAAAGCTGTTAATTACCGGAATCATTCCGTAAGAGGCCATTCCCGCAGCAACGCCTGCCATATTTTGTTCCGCTATTCCAACATTAACAATCCTCTCGGGAAATTGCTTTATTAATGGAGCCAGGCCGTTTGTTTTTATTAAATCTGCCCCTACGATAGCTACCTTTTCATTTTCTTTCATCACTTCATGTAAGTTTTCGCAAAGTACTGCAGTTAGATCCTTAGCCATCTATTTTTCCTCCCCATCAATTTCTTTCAGCGCCGCAGCCACCTGCTCAGCATTTAATGACATACTATGGTTGCTTGGGCCTTCTGCTTCAATAAATGATACCCCTTTTCCCTTTACCGTATTTAAAACAATCATGGTAGGCTTGCCGTCTTTTTGCTCCTTCGCCCATGCGATGGCATCACCGATGGCAGCTACATCATGGCCATCTACCGAAATGGTTTTGAATCCAAAGGCATTCCATTTCGCCACAGGATCAATCAAGCTCAGCACTTCATCCACGGTGCCATCAATTTGCAGTTTGTTATAGTCAAGGAATACGATTAAATTATCCAATTTGAAATGGCTTGCAGCCATTGAGGCTTCCCAGACCGACCCCTCCTGGCTTTCCCCGTCTCCAAGTATGGCATATATGTATTCTTTGCCTCCCGCCATCTTTGCCGCCTGAGCAATACCAACCGCACATGAAATTCCCTGTCCCAAAGAACCGGCGGTCATATCGATTCCCTTCGTCTTTGTCATATCACAATGGCTCGGCAAATCGGTACGAGGTTGATTCAACGTTTTAAGGCATTCCTGATCAAAGTACCCTGCCAATGCTAAGGCTGCATACAATGTGGGACCTGCATGTCCTTTTGACATAACGACTCGATCGCGCCCCTCCATTTTGGGATTTTGTGGATCAATTTTTAATTCCTTAAAATATAGTACGGCGATTACGTCTGCAATGGACAGGCAACCGCCTATATGTCCTTTGCCGGCATCTCCGATCGCCTTGATTACAAGCTTGCGAATCTCTTTCGCTTTTTTTTCAAGATATTGTCTTTTTTCTGCATTCATAATATATCCTCCTCTAACAAGGATCCTGTTTCAACGGAGCACCGCTGGCTTAAGCAGACCATTGAGCGTCTTAACCGCACGTTCAAGCACTCCTATCG
>Ga0123334_1002769_pt1 | contig 19836 bp, 15 predicted proteins | sample BiotimSIPDNA_FD_89706 | JGI IMG/M metagenome (GOLD analysis project Ga0123334, IMG submission 89706) | Anaerobic biogas reactor microbial communites from Washington, USA - Biogas_R1 time_0 SIP DNA | ecosystem: Engineered > Bioreactor > Anaerobic > Unclassified | place: Washington, USA... | reverse complement strand
GATTTTCTGTTGTTCATCGATGAATCTCATGTCAGTATTCCCCAGGTAGGCGGGATGTACGCCGGAGACCGATCCCGTAAGGAGACATTAGTTAAATACGGGTTTAGATTGCCGTCGGCCTTGGATAACCGGCCGTTGCGGTTTGGTGAGTTTGAAGAAAGGATCAATCAAGTAGTTTATGTTTCGGCGACCCCGGCGGCTTATGAACTTAAAAGGTCCGGAAAAGTGGTCGAACAGATCATCCGACCTACCGGGTTGGTTGATCCGGAGATTATTATCCGCCCGATTAAAGGGCAGATTGACGACTTGATGGAGGAGATCAGGGTCAGGGTTGAACGTCAAGAACGAGTTCTAGTCACTACTTTGACTAAGAAGATGGCGGAGGACTTGACCGAATATTTGGAAGGGGTTGGGATTAAGGTCAGGTACTTGCACTCGGAGATTGAAACTCTTCAACGAGTTGTAATCCTGAGAGATTTACGAATGGGAAAATTCGACGTGTTGGTTGGGATTAACTTACTTCGGGAGGGATTGGATCTACCCGAGGTTTCACTAGTGGCAATTTTAGACGCGGATAAAGAAGGCTTTTTAAGATCGGAAACTTCATTGATTCAGACAATTGGCCGGGCTGCCCGAAATGTGGAAGGACGAGTAGTCATGTATGCCGACCGGATTACGGATTCAATGAAGCGGGCGATTGACGAGACTAACCGGCGCCGCCGGAAGCAGCTCCAATATAATGAGGAACATGGGATTACCCCCGAGTCGGTTAAGAAGGCTGTCCGGGATCTGATTCAAGTGGAACAAGCGGCGGAGGAGAAAGTTGAATATGAAGTAGGAAGAAATCCCAAGTTAACAGTGGCTGAAATTAAGGAAAGAATAAAATTATTGGAAACCGAGATGTTAAAGGCTGCTTCGGAGTTGGAATTTGAGAAAGCAGCTGAGATAAGGGACGAGATACGTAATTGGGAAAAAGTCCTTGTATAGATCTGCTGTGGGGGTGTCGTTTCGAGTTCCGGGTTTCAGGTTTACTGTTCCCCGTTTCGGGCTGTGGTTCCAAGAAAATTTTACCGTCTGGTCTTTGGTGGTTTTTCTCGAAACCCGGAACTTATCTTAAGATATTTACGGAGGTTTATCAATGTCAAGCGGTTTTATTAAGATTAAAGGGGCGCGTCAGCATAACCTGAAAGATATCAATGTCGAGATTCCCCGGGACCGGTTGGTGGTCTTTACCGGACTATCCGGTTCGGGGAAATCGTCTTTGGCTTTTGACACGATCTATGCCGAAGGGCAGCGGCGTTATGTTGAATCTTTGTCCGCTTATGCGCGGCAGTTTTTAGGCCAGATGGACAAGCCGGATTTGGATTATATCGAAGGCCTATCTCCAGCGATTTCCATTGATCAGAAAACTACCAATAATAATCCCCGGTCTACGGTGGGGACTGTAACGGAAATCTACGATTATTTACGTCTAATGTTCGCCAGAATTGGTCGGCCCTATTGTCCGGAATGCCATCAACCGATTAAGCAACAGACTGTGGAGCAAATTGTTGATCAGGTGTTGTCAATGGCGGAAGGGGCTAAATTTATGGTGCTCGCCCCGATAGTTAGGCGTAGAAAAGGGGAGTATGAGAAGCTCTTCGAGGACTTAAAGCGGGATGGCTATGTCCGGGCCCGGGTTGACGGAGAGATTTATGATCTTGGCGAACCCGAACCTATTAAATTGGAGAAATACAAGCAGCATACCATCGAGGCTGTTATCGACCGTTTGGTTAATAAACCCGATATTAGGCAGCGTTTGGCGGATTCAGTGGAATTAGCTCTGAAGATGGCTAAGGGCTTAGTTACCATTAGCGTAATTAACGGGGAGGATTTTATTTTTAGCGAGAAATTTGCCTGCCCGGACTGTGGTTTTAGTTTTGAAGAATTGACACCGCGTATGTTCTCGTTTAACAGCCCCTACGGGGCTTGTCCCGATTGCGCCGGATTAGGATTTAAGATGGAGATTGATCCGGAGTTACTGATTGATAAGGAACTTTCTCTTAATCAAGGTGGAATAAAAGGATGGAGCTCCGATGAAGATTCCTGGTCCCTGCAATATCTTCGTTCGGTAGCCAAAAAATATAAGCTGGATCCGGACCAACCTTTAAAGGAAGCTACTGCCAAGCAATTGGATGTTTTATTATATGGAACCAAGGGAGAAAAGATTGATATTCATTATCAAAGCAAAAACCGGGAATTTAGGCATGCGGCCGCTTTTGAGGGAGTGGCCCATAACTTGGAACGGCGATATCGGGATACCAACTCCGAATATATGCGCCGGGAGATTGAACGTTATATGTCTAATAAGCCCTGCGCTACCTGTCAGGGATTGCGTTTAAAAAAAGAGAGCCTCTCGGTTTTAATTGATGGTAAAAATATAAGTCAGGCGACTTCACTGTCGGTTATAGATCTTAAAGAGTCTTTAAATAGTATGAAATTGACCGAACGGGAAGAAACGGTAGCCAAAATTATCATGAAAGAAATCAATGACCGACTGGGATTTTTGATTGATGTGGGGCTGGACTATCTAACTTTGGATCGGACCGCCGGGAGCCTTTCCGGGGGTGAGGCCCAACGGATTAGATTGGCAACGCAGATTGGCTCCTTTTTAGTGGGAGTGCTTTATATTTTGGACGAACCCAGTATCGGATTGCATCAGCGTGACAACCACCGTTTGATTGAGGCTTTGAAAGGTTTAAGAGACTTGGGAAATACAGTGATTGTAGTTGAGCATGACGAAGATATGATTCGGGAAGCCGATTTTATATTGGACATCGGCCCGGGTGCTGGGGTTCATGGGGGAGAAGTCGTCGCCACCGGTACTTTAGACGATGTTCTTAACCAGCCGGATTCAGTAACCGGTCAGTATTTATCAGGGCAGAAGCAGATTAAAGTACCCCAAAAAAGGCGGAAGCCCAATGGTAAGTCTTTGGAGATCAAAGGCGCTGCCGAGCATAATCTGAAGCGGATCGATGTAAAGATTCCGTTGGGCTTATTCGTTTGCGTGACCGGAGTCTCCGGTTCCGGCAAAAGCACTTTGGTCAATGATATTTTGTATCCGGTAGCCGCCACTAAGCTTAATAGGGCCTCTACCTTACAGGCAGGGGCGCATCAGAAGATTGTAGGCTTTGAGTATTTAGATAAGGTGGTGGACATTGATCAATCCCCGATTGGCCGAACTCCCAGGTCAAACCCGGCGACTTATACCGGGGTTTTCGATACGATCCGGGAATTGTTTGCCCAAACTCCCGAAGCGAAGCTGCGGGGTTATCAAATGGGACGATTTTCTTTTAATGTTAAAGGCGGACGTTGCGAAGCCTGTTCCGGGGACGGGATAATCAAGATCGAGATGCATTTTTTACCGGATGTCTATGTTCCCTGCGAGGTTTGTAAGGGAAAACGTTATAACCGAGAGACTTTGGAGATCAAATATAAAGGGAAAGACATCTCTGAGATATTAGATATGACAGTCGAAGAAGCGCTGGAGTTCTTTTATAATTTTCCGAAAATCCGGCGCAAACTGCAAACTTTGCATGATGTCGGACTGGATTATATTAAGCTTGGACAATCGGCCACCACCCTTTCCGGCGGAGAAGCCCAACGGGTAAAATTAGCCACCGAACTGTCACGGCGTTCCAATGGAAAAACCTTGTATATCTTAGACGAACCAACTACCGGATTACATTTCGCCGATACCCATAAGTTGTTGGAAATGTTACAAAGATTGGTGGAGGCCGGAGATACTGTGTTAGTGATTGAACACAATTTGGATGTGATTAAAAGCGCCGATTATCTGATCGATCTGGGTCCCGAGGGAGGGGAAAGGGGTGGACAAGTCATAGCTACCGGGACACCGGAAGAGGTTGCCCAAAACCCGAACTCTTATACGGGGAAGTTTCTCAAACCACTGGTATTGAAAGAGAAGGTTTCTGTAGGGTAAAATTAGGCCGGAAGGCCTTTTTTAATTGGTTGACTAAAGAGCATAAATTCAAAATTGGTTAGGAGAATCCTTTGCTTAATTATATTTTTATCCCTTATAACAGTTAAATCATAGAATGCAGCAGGAGAAGGGAGAACACATTGAAATAATGTGGTATAATACATTTTTAGGGAGTAGAAATTTCAACGACCTATCGGTATAGACAACCGATTCATAGCTGAGCAAGGGAGGATTAAAAATGTTTCAAATGATCGGCGCCGAATGGTGCGATAAATGCCGTCAAGCTAAGAAGCTGCTTCAGGAACGCGGCCTATGGGACTTGATTGAATACATTGATTACGACTCCCTTGAAGGGAAAAGAATAGCTAAAAAACTTGGGATTGACACTATTCCCTTCTTTGTTGAAGATGGTAAATTAATTCAATATGTTGGTGAAATGTTGCACCTTCTTACGGAAGAGGGTATTAAACAAGCATATGAGGAGAAGATTGATGATTAATAATCTAAACGAGAAGCAAAATGGCTGAATTTTTAACTTTAGGGATTGAAACATCTTGCGATGAAACATCGGTAGCAGTGATCGCCGATGGGCGTAAAATAAAAAGCAACGTAATCTCCTCGCAGCTGGATCTTCACACCAAATTTGGAGGAGTTGTTCCGGAGTTGGCGGCCCGTTGCCATTTAGAAACGATGCTTCCGGTTTACCGGGAAGCCCTACGAGAAGCTGGAGTCAGTTTGGAAGAGATCGACTTGATTGCTGTAACTTATGGGCCGGGACTAATCGGTAGTTTGTTGGTAGGGCTCTCCTTTGCCAAGGGATTAGCTCTAGCCGGGAAAAAACATTTGGTAGGGGTTAATCATATTGAAGGCCATATTTACGCTAATATTTTGGAACGGCCGGAATTAGAGCCACCCCTACTTTGCCTTACCGTATCTGGGGGCCATACGGATTTGGTTTATTTGGAGGACTGGGGACGGTATCACGTATTAGGTCGTACCAGAGATGACGCTGCTGGAGAGGCTTTTGACAAGATCGCCAGAGTGCTGGGATTGGGTTATCCTGGGGGACCGGCTATTGACCGGATCGCCACTGGGGCTGAAAATAATTTGGAATTCATGCAGACCAAAGGGATGGCCGGATCTTATGACTTTTCTTTCAGTGGATTAAAGACAGCGGTCATCAATTACCTAAACCGATTGAAACAAAAGGAAGAACCGATTGATCTCCAATTGGTGGCCGCTAGTTTTCAAAGGGTTGCTGTTGAACAAATGGTGGAAAAGCTGTTTCGGGCGGCTGTCGATTATCAGGTAAAGGCGGTCCTTTTATCCGGCGGAGTTTCGGCCAATTCATATCTACGGAAACGATGCCGGGAAGAAGCGGATCGGATGGGTTTGGATTTATATTATCCGCCGCTGATTTTATGTACGGATAATGCGGCGATGATTGGGGCGGCTGGATATTATGTATACAAGACTAATGGACCAGGAGACCTTGAAACCACAGCCCAACCTGGTTTGGAACTGCCCTCTGTGGATAACTAGCCAATTGGGTAAAACTTCTTAATAAAAAGGTCGGTTTTCGACAGACTTTCCTGTGGATAAATTGTTAATTGTGTGCAAAACTCTTGAAAACATATTTAAAACACCCTTATATTTGTTGATAACCTGTTGATATTGTGGAGAACTTGACATTATTGTACTTGAGAAGATTTACGCAGGTAGAGGGGTCTTGGAATGGGATGGAAAAAAGTTACCATAACTGATCTAGAAGCCGGTCGGAGTCCGGAAATTATGTTAAGAGGGCTTGAATACCATCAAAACGGACATGTGCTGCGGGCTTGCCGGTTTGACTCACTAATCGCCGGTGAAGTAGCTGGAACCGGCGGAAATTACCGGACTCAATTGATTTTGGAGGATCATAAGATCGACGGTTCCTGTTCCTGTCCTTATCCGGGCTTTTGCAAACATATGGTGGCCTTGGGTTTGGCATGGATTGAAAAAAGCGTTGAGTTTTTCAACCTAGAATCGATCTTTCATGAAGTGGCGGATAATCCGGAACAATTAAAAGATTTAATGATTCGGTTGATCCGTAAGGACCCTCTCAATTTTCTTGAGCTAAACAATGCTGCTATTCCCAAAGAAGAGTTCCTTAATTCTCGGGGGATATTGAACTTAATCCGGAATACTTTTCAAGGGCCATTATTGACTACCTCACAAATTGAAAGCCAATGGGATAGAATTGAACGAGTCGGGGAAATGGTTAGTAAGGCTGTAGTCAAGGGGGAAAAGGGAGCTCTGCGATTATGGGGAGCACTTTTGAAAGGAATATCCGATTCTTACCGGGCTTATCCGGCCACACCGCTTAAAAAGGTTTTTTTGGATCAGCTACAGCTTTTGAAAGATCTGCCCCAAGAATGGACTGATGAAGAGGCCGCTATCTCAATGGAAGCCTTATGGGAGAACTATTTTGATTGCCTTTGGGAGCTGGCAGAGTTGATTCGTCCAGTATTAGTGGATTTTTATGAGATAAACCCGAAATGGTTCCTTGGCAAACTAAGGACTGATGATTGGTGGAACCTAGAGCGGCCAAAGATAATGTTGCTCTATGAGTTTTTAGCTTTAACGGCCAAGAAAGATCCGGTTATGGCGGAATACTTTGAGAAGGTAGTCGAAATCTTGGGCGAATCTTCGGAAGGCCGATTATGGTTGCTCGACCGGGCGCTGGAAGAGGATGCGGATCAGGCTTATCTAATGGCCAAAGAAGGGTTGCGCACCAGTAACAAAGAAGACAAGCAGTCATTCCGGGAACGACTAATTGAGGTCCATCGGCAGCGTGGAGAGAGAAAACAGGCGGCGTCGTTAAGTTTCATCCAATTCCAAGAAAAGCCGAACCTTGAGGAGTATCTGAGGTTAAAGGAGATTCTCACCGACAATCGAAAGGAATTTCATACTTATCTTAAAAAAATGGACCAAGTCATTGAAGATAATGGTTTGGGAGAGTTGGCGTTAGAGATTGCTTTTGATCGGGGAGACTGGATAAAGCTGGAGGAGAAACTAGCAAAAATCCAGCCGGAACTTTCTTTTCTAAAAGAATTGGCCAAGCTGGTTATGACTACGAATCAAGTGATTCCAAAAGAGATTTTTCAGGTTGTGATCAGCCGGTTACTTGCCGGAGGACGTGGCGATTGGGAAACGGCCTTAGGCTTATTGGTTTTTTACAAAAAAACGTGCCTTAATAATTGTCGGAGTGAGGAGTGGGAATGCTTTCGGGCGGTTCTAAACACCGAATATGGTGAGAACCTGAAGTTTAACAGAAAATTTGGTACGGTTCTAGCGGGGTGATTGAATTTACTAAAGAGATTATTGACTTAGTTGATCCGGAAGGTTATACTTATTTTATATATTGTGGCAGATGAAGAGGAAGCAGGCTGTTGACGGCTTAAAGAGAGGAAAGGGTGCTGGAATCTTTCCAGTACGGACAGTCAAAACCGCCTTGGATGCTCCGGTGAAAAAGCTTTTTAGCGCAAGCTGGCGGGAGGCTCCGTTATGGCCGGATCAAGTGGGCTATTTTTAGCCAACAAGGGTGGAACCGCGGTTAACCCCGTCCCTTTTTTAGGGAGTGGGGTTTTTTATTTTTACAAGGTCTCGAGTCTAAAGTCTAAGGTCCAAAGTTAAGTCGAAGATAACGGGGAGGGCGCCAAGGTTTTTAACTTCTGGTTCATCGTAAATCCGGAAGAACTTTCGACTTTCGACATTTGACTTTTAACTTTTATCTTTATAAAGGAGCGCCATGATTAAAGAATATTCTGCGGGTGGGTTGGTCTTTAGCGACGGGAAATTGGTGGCTTTGAAACGCCATAATAATGTTTGGCTTTTTCCCAAAGGCCATATCGACCCAGGTGAAACAGCTGCTGAGGCGGCGGTGCGAGAAGTAAAAGAAGAATCTGGTCTTACGGCCCGGATTATAGAGAAACTGGGGACCACCTCATATGGCTTTTTTGAGTCCGGGGAGGAGCATTTTAAAACTGTGGAATGGTTTTTGATGGAAGCTGAGCCGGGAACGATAGTCCCGGAAAAAGATTTTTTCATTGACTATCAGCTGCTCTCTAAGACGGAACTGGACCGGTTGACTTTTGGGCCGGACCGGGAAATGGCTGAAAGAGCGTTTGCCATGTATCAAAAATGGAAGGAGCAACAGAAATGAAAGTGATTTTTCCCGATCAAAGCGTCAGGGAGTTTACGGATGGAACCACTCCCTTGCAAGTAGCGGAGTCAATCGGCCCACGTTTGGCCAAAGAAGTAATCGCCGCTTCGGCTAACGGCCAGTTAATTGATGTAGATCAGCCTCTTAAAGGCGATGTCGAATTACGGCTAATCAAACCAGGGGATCCGGAAGGAATTAAAATTTTACGCCATTCCGCGTCCCATGTCATGGCCCAAGCGGTATGCAACCTTTACCCTGGCGCCAAGTTGGCCATTGGACCGGCGATTGAGAACGGGTTTTACTATGACTTTGATCTACCGCAACCGCTTACCGTAGATGATTTGGCTAAGATTGAAGCGGAGATGGCTAAGATTATTGCTGCGGATTTACCTTTTGAAAGGTATGAGATGAGTAAAGCGGAAGCTTTGCAGTATTTTCAAGGCAAGGGTGAGAAGTATAAGCAAGAGTTAGTTGAAAACCTGGAGGACGGAACTATCTCCTTTTACAAACAAGGCGATTTTAACGATCTTTGCCGCGGTCCACATCTGCCAAGTACCAATAAGATCAAAGCTTTTAAATTGATGTCCGTGGCCGGGGCTTACTGGCGGGGCGACTCCTCCCGAGAGATGCTGCAACGGATCTATGGAACGGCCTTTGATTCCAAGTCACAGTTGGATAATTACTTGAAGTTCTTGGAGGAAGCGGCCAAGCGGGACCATAGAAAGCTAGGGAAGGATTTGGATCTTTTCTCCATTGATGACCAGATCGGCGGAGGCCTGGTGCTTTGGCATCCGAAAGGCGCTAGGATCCGAAACGAGATTGAGAATTTTTGGAAAGAAGAACATTATAAAAATGGTTATGAGCTGGTATATACCCCCCATATTGGTAAGGCCAATCTTTGGGAGACCAGTGGTCATTTAGGCTTTTATCAGGAGAATATGTATGCGCCGATGGACATTGATGGACAGCCTTTTTACGCCAAACCAATGAACTGTCCTTTCCATATTGCCATCTATAAGAATCGGGGCCGGTCTTACCGGGAACTACCTTTTCGGTGGGCGGAGTTGGGCACGGTTTATCGGTATGAGAAGAGTGGCGTTTTACACGGTTTACTTCGGGTACGCGGGTTTACCCAGGATGACGCCCATATTTTCTGCCGCCCGGACCAAATGCCGGAAGAGATTGACCGGACTTTGAATTTTTGTTTGGATATGATTCGCTCCTTCGGATTTGAGAATTTCAAGCTTTATCTGGCGACCCGCCCTGAGGGTTCTGTCGGGGAACAAGACCGTTGGGATGCTGCTACGGAAGCCTTGCGACAGGCGATTGCCAAGACCGGTCTTCCTAGTGAAGTGGATGAAGGGGGCGGCGCTTTCTACGGCCCGAAGATCGACCTTAAGATTAAGGATGCCTTGGGCCGAGAATGGCAATGTTCCACGATTCAGTTTGATTTTAACGAACCGGAACGGTTTGATCTGGCTTATAAGGGAAGCGATAGCGCAGATCACAGGCCTTATATGATTCACCGGGCGTTGTTGGGTTCGATTGAGAGGTTCTTCGGAATTCTTCTGGAGCATTATGAAGGAGCGCTACCCCTTTGGCTGGCGCCGGTCCAAGCGGTGGTGTTGCCGGTTATGCCGGAGAACCATGAGTATGCCCGAACGGTGATGGAGGACTTGCGGAAGCAGGGGGTTAGGGTTGAGATTGACTCCAGGAATGAGAAGATCGGTTACAGGATCCGCGAGGCTCAGATGCAGAAGGTTCCATACATGCTGGTAGTTGGCGAGCGAGAGACCGCCGATGGAACGGTGGCGGTCCGGGCGCGGAAAGAAGGAGACCTAGGAGCGCAGAAGGTTGGGGAGATTGCAGGCCGGATTTTAAGTGAGGTTAAGGAGAGAAAGTAAGAAACAGAATAAAAAACCGCTCTTTTGAGGGCGGTTTTTTAAAATAAAAAAATCCTTCACCGGATCGCCATTCCGGTGAAGAAAAAATAAAGGAGGTAAACAATATGACTGCTCAAAAATGGATCTGCCCCTTAGCCCACCTGAATATCTAACTTTTAGAAAATTAGGATACATATAATATAACATATCTTAATTTCCATTTCAATTAAAAACTACTAAATTAATATAAGTTAAGTGAGAAAGAAAGGTATGGGAAAGTGGGAAAAGATTTTTATTGGATCAGGCTTTGGCGTTAGCGGCTAAAGCCCATAAAGACCAAGTCCGGAAAGGCACTGATAAGTAATAATAGTCTTCCATATATTATCAATTACCCATCATGAAAAACCCATTAATGCCGATATTTATAAATAGTTGTCAAATTATTGATAAATTTAACAGGAGGGTTTGTTAATGGAAGGGATTTCTATTGTTAATCATCAAGGAAAGAAGATTTATGCGATTGACTTCGCCGCGCATGGTAAAACAAAAGAAGATACAATAAGGTTGATTACAACTGTAAGAGAAGAGTTTATCAAAAATCCTTTAAAATCAGTATTGGCTATTATTGATATTAGCTGTGCTTTTTTTCATTGGGATACCTTCAAAGCTATTAATAATTTAATTCAAAAAGTGGGCCTTTACAATAAGAAAATCGCCATTTTGGGCGCTAAGGGGATGAGAAAAACTACTTTAAAGACCTTAGCGGGTAGAGATGGAACAATTCAACCTTTCGACACGGAAGACCAAGCTAAAGAGTGGCTGATTCTCGATTAATAAAGCAAAACGGCAAAAGAAAAGTGAAAAAGAAGGGAAAAACTTTATTTATAAAGAAATATAACCAAGGTGTTAGATCGATATTAATCAATTTACGATGATTCCAGGGAAAAGAGGGATAAAATAATGATTTATGAACTTAGGGAATATTCATTCGGGGAAACTATCGGTAAGGGGTTTAGTCTTTACTTTAATAATTTTATTCAAATATTCGTTATTTCACTCTTATGCCAAATACCGTTATTCTTATTAATGAACTATTTCGGTATCTTTGACCTGGAAGAAATATCATTCACTTTTGATACGGCCCGATATTTAACGGTGTATTTTGCCAATATTATCACCAAGTTAGTTTTATCTGCTTGGATCACCTACTTTGTCTCCCAAAAATTCCTCGAAGATTCTTCAATTGTCCCAAATCCTAGATCGGGCGGTTTGATACTTTTATTGATCAAGTCAATTATCATTTCGATCATCGTTGCTTTTTTGACGTTATTAGGCGTTGTTGCCCTAATTATCCCCGGTATAATTATTGCAATAGGTTATAGTATCGCCATCAATATTTTGGTAGTGGAAAGAAAGTCCATTTGGCAATCTATGAAACGCAGTTGGATTTTGACCAGAGGGGACCGGGGCCAAATCTTCGGGTTGTTATTTGTTGTCGGGATCATTGTTGGTGTTTTCGGATTCGTCCTTAAAATGCTGGTCCTATATTTAGTGAAGGACATTCAGTGGATGGGCTATCTAAACATGATGCTTTCCGCATTGATTGAGCCAATCAATTCTTGCCTAACAGTGGTGATTTATTTTAACATGCGGATCAAAAAAGAAGGGTTTAATATCGAGCATTTGACCGGACAATTTTCTCTGGCGAAGGAAGCTGGTCCCACTATGGAAGGTTAAAGTGTTTTGAGTAAATTCCAAATCAAAAAAGAAAAAGAAATTATCATTGAAACACCGGAGAAGATCCGGTTTTCATACCGGATTGCGGAGATTGGCTCCAGAATAGCCGCTTATATGATCGATCAGTTAATTCAAGTAATCGTCACTTTGACAATCCTTTGGCTGCTGGTTGGTTTCGCTATTACTTCCTTAAGGGATATGACTTTTATAACTGCTGCTTTTTTAATGATCATCACTTTTTTAATGCGTTGGTTCTATTATGTTTTGTTTGAATTGATAATGGAAGGACAGTCTCCCGGGAAAAAACTAATGCGGATCAGAGTTATTCGGGACAATGGAGATTCACTGGATTTTGAGACCATCATCTTTCGCAATTTCCTGCGGATCGTCGACGATTTCCCAATGATTCCATTACTGGGTGGGTTTATCTCTTTAATTGATCCCCGGGGCCGTAGATTGGGAGACTTAGTAGCTAATACGATTGTTGTTAAAGAGATTCACTATCGCTTGTTCCTGCCCGATTTTCATGTCAACTTAAATAGAATCGATCCGAATCAAGAATTGGTTCCCATCAAACGCAAGCTAAATGAGAATGAATTATATATAATCCGGCGTTTTTTAAACGACTATCATAAACTGCCTGTTACAAGAGGAGATGAGCTTGCTTGGGATCTAGCGCGCCAAGTACAAGAGAAGATAGGGACCGAAACGGAGATTAACGACGTTTTTTTGTTTTTAGAAAGGATCTATCAGCAACATGGGACCGATCACTAAAAGTGAAAAATTTGTGCAATCAAAAAAAGGCCAATGGGAAAAACTACATCAGATTCTACTAACCCTTAACAATAAAGGGTTCAATTCCTTAGCGCCGGAAGAGATTTCAATTTTCCCCCGGCTCTATCGTTTAACATGCGCCGATCTGGCTGAAGCCAGAACCTTGCGGCTTTCGCCCGATGTCTTGGATTATCTTAATCAACTGGTCGGCCAGGCCCACAAGTGTCTTTACAGTTTCCCACCTTTGAAAAAAAAGGAACTGAAAGATTTTTTTCTGGAACAGCTTCCTGAGATAATGCTTAAAAACTGGATCTTCCTCCTTCTGGCGGCGTTTCTTTTTTTCGGGAGTTATGGAACCACTTATGTGATTGTTAGTAAGAATCCAACAGTGGCAGGGCTGATTGTTCCCCAGGCTACTTTGAGTCAAATGGAAGAATCATATCGCGCAGCAATTGATGAACAAAGGGCCCTTTCCGCAAAAAATTTCATGGTCTCCTTCTATATTCAAAATAACATCTCCATCGCTTTCGCCAGTTTTGCCCTGGGGATACTATTGGGCGTTGGAACGATTTATATTCTGATCTACAACGGGATTGTCCTGGGAGCGATTACCGGTTATATCTTCGCTCTGGGTTACGGTAAAAATTTCATCCATTTTGTCACCGGCCATTCAGTGGCGGAATTGACCGGACTGATCTTGGCCGGGGCTGCCGGATTGGCTTTGGGGTTTTCGATCATTAAGGCGACCCGTTATTATCGCCGAGAATGGCTGGGGTTTCAAAGAAGAAATATATTTACCTTGGTAGCTGCAGCCGGTATTTTAATCTTTATGGCTGCCATGATTGAAGGCCTGATCTCTCCGAGCTTGATTCCTTACCGGTACAAGGCGGGTGCGGCGATTTTGTCGGTTTTATTGATCATTGGCTATTTCTTCGTTTGGCCGTTAGTCTATGCCAAAAATACAACTAAGAGGTATGGCGATGACCGTTTTTATTAAACTATGGTCTTTGGAGGGTCCCGTTATTGTTTGGTCTTGACAATCTTTTTCGGAGCCGTGCCCCATCGGGCCAGGAGGTTGCAGGGGAACTTCATAAAATTCTTGGCGATAAACCATTTGAACCCCCGGAATGGCTGAATTTTGATTTTGAATCATTTTTGGCATTGACTCGTGACCCGGTGCTGATTATCATGATTATCGCTTTACTTCTCGGGGTCTATTTACTTTTTAAAAGGCTTGCTCCTTATCTTCGTTATGAATCCAGCCGGTCCGATCATTACTCAAAAGCGGCGTTGAAGTCTTCGGCTCTCGCTTCATGTAATATTACAAAACTTTTCAATCTGGCTTTGGACCAAGCTGGGACCGGCGAATTCGGCCAGGCTATAATCTTGCTCCATAAAGCAACGGTTGAATATATTACCACCAAAGTAATCACCTCATCAGCCGGTAAAAAATACTCCAACAATGACTTTAAAAGAAAACTCAAACCGGAGTCAGACTTATACCACCCCTTCATTTTAATCGCTCGGTATGCTGAAATTGCCGGTTTTAGCAACATAACATTAAGCCAATGGGAATTTGATAAAGCTTTGGATGCTTTTAAAACTCATTTTTTATAAAGCAAGGTCGCTTTTCGACCGACAGTTTCAACTTGTCCCCACGTCTTTGTGGTGGCAATGTTTTTAAGTAGTTTCAGGTAGAGGGCTAAGATGAAACCAATTAAAGGAATAAAAATTGATATAGTTCCGGTGTTGGGGGTAACCGGGTTACTCATCGTTCTCCTTTATTTTCTATTTGTCAATCTGGGTGGGGAACCCCTTGGTGACAATGGGCAAAGAGGGGATTATTCGCTGTTTTATCGGTTATATAAAAATTTGGGCTATCGTCTCAACGAGCTCCATACCCCGATATTACCGAAACAGCAAGGGGATTTATTGATTTATTTCGATCGGGACCTGGAAAAAGAGGAACTGGACAAGGTGATTGAGGAATGGGTAAAACCTGGCGGTTCGCTCTTTGTCGCCGGAATAACCGGCCTTCGTGATCCTTTGACTCTGGCTAAGTTGGATGCCAGTCGGATTTACTCGGTTTATGAACAAAACCAAACGGGTCTTCTACGAAGGATCATCAATTTTAAGGGTGAGTTGATCAAACATATAGCAAATAGGAGCGACTTAGTTGGACAAAAAGTGATCCTTGATTCGGAACAAGGACCGTTATTATACCAAATGACTAAAGGGGCCGGTTCGGTTTTGATGCTTACGGACAGTGATTTATTAAAATACGACTACCTTAAGGAAGAAACAACAGCGATTTTTATTAATGAATTAATCAAGCCCTATTTTAAGAAACGGATTTATATTATTTGGGGGGATACCGGCCGTTCTTCACCAAGCCAAACAATGCCGTTCTTAACTCTTTTTTTCAAGGATAAAATGGGCTTCATCTCATTGCAACTGATTTGGATTTTATTATTATTCATCCTTTGGCAGGGGACCAGATTTGGTGAACCGCAATTATTGGACCCATATCGTAAAAGGACTTTAAGCGAACACCTGAAAGCAGTCGCTAATTTTTATCAAAAAACCAATTCTTTGAAGGTACTGGATCAGATCAATTTAGAATACTTTATCTTCAAATTAAACAAGATTACAGGTTGGCGGTTTAAGTCTTCCAATCGCCCCGAAGAACTTAATAACATCGTCAAATATCTTGGAACGGTGGTTCCTGATTTGGGCCCAAGCAAGATCCGGCTGTGTTTTTCAAAAGCGGAAAACCAAACACTCAGCCAGCTCCAATCTAAAGAAGAGCTGCGGGATATAATTCTTAAGTCTATAAAAAAAGAGCGGACCCATTCTTTTGCCAAGCGTTGATGTTTAAGGTAAGAACCATCATTATTTGAAGGGGTGAGTTTTTGAATAACTATAATCTTACTGAAATAGCCCGTGTTTTTCAAGACATTCATCAAGAATTGGACAAAGCCGTTAAGGGACAGAATGAGCTGATCGACCATTTGATTATTGCCATCTTTAGTGAAGGCCATGTTTTGATTGAGGGCATTCCAGGGTTGGGGAAAACATTACTGGTAAACGCTTTGGCGAATATTATGGGAGTCAATTATAAGCGGATTCAATTTACTCCGGATTTAATGCCCTCCGATATTATTGGGACCACTATTTTTGACGGCGCGACCTCCCAATTTCAGGTTAAAAAAGGGCCGGTCTTTACCAATCTGCTTTTAGCCGACGAAATAAACCGGGCCCCCGCTAAAACACAAAGCGCCCTTCTCCAAGCCATGCAGGAACGAAAGGTGAATATTGACGGGGTTGATTATTCCTTAGGCGATTTTTTCATCTGTTTCGCCACTCAAAACCCCATTGAAATGGAAGGGACCTATCCCCTTCCGGAAGCCCAAACGGATCGGTTTTTAATGAAATTATTCATCGATTATCCTACTTTAGAGGAAGAACAGGAGATTATTAAAGCTTACCGCGGAGGGTTCACGGCAGATCGGATCCAAACCGCCAATTTAAGGCAGATTATCGGCCTCGAGGATATCCTGGCAATTAAAGAATATTTAAAAAGGATCACCGTTGATGATCAAATAATCGATTATATTACTAGAATTGTTGCGGCAACAAGGGGGTATAATGGAATTGAAACGGGGGCCTCACCACGGGGAAGTATTGCCCTGTTTCTAGCCGCCCGTATTCGGGCTTTATTCAATGGGAGGGATTTTGTAACGCCGGATGATGTTAAGGATTTGGTTTTGCCGGTGTTGCGTCACCGGATCATCCTTGAGCCGGAAGTAGAGATCGAAGGCGAAAAAGCTGATGACTACTTAATTCAGATTGTGGAACAGATCGAGGTGCCCCGATGATGATCGTTCCGAAAGGGCGGTTAATCATCTTTTTCACCATACCGCTGTTTCTATATTTGGCGGGCTATGTTAATATCGGGCTATATTATCCCGCCTTTTGGTGCAATGCCCTAATTTTGCTAGTTGCCGTAGGGGATCTGCTATTTACTTTGCCTAATTTTAAATATAAGATCACTGTGGCTCAAATTAGACCATATTCAATCGGCAGGACTAATAAATTGGAGCTAAGGGTGGCTAACTTATCGCATTTGAGCCAAAAGGTCCATTTTAAGCTGGGACTTCCCCCTTGGATCGAAGAACAAACGGAAAACAAAGCGGTAACAATCGAAGGTTTGACGGAAGAACCAATTGTCTTTTCGCTTCGGCCAACACGCAGGGGCAGCTTCGTAGTGGAAACCTTATATCTCAGAATTGCTTCGAAGCATAATTTCTTCCATATTATCAAAAAACATAATATCAATACGGCCATTGAAGTTTATCCGGATATTAAATTATTGAATCATTATTTAAAGCTTACTAAAAATAACCGGGACTACAAGATGGGCATCAATAAAACCCCCTGGATGGGCAGCGGCTTAGAGTTGGAATCGTTAAGAGAGTATCAAAAAGATGATGATTCTAAGTTGATCGACTGGAAAGCAAGCGCTAGGTTAAATCGACCGATCTCGAAAGTTTTTCAAATGGAGACCAATAATCAGATCACCATCGCTATAGATTGCGGGCGCCTAATGACCGCTGAACAACAGGGGTTGAATACTTTGGATCATGCGGTCAATTCTTTGTTAATATTATCTCATATAGCATTTAATGCGGGTGATTCCGTTAGCATAGTCGCTTTTGCGGATCGGATCATCGGTGAAATATCCCAGTTAAAAGGAAGGGATAGCCTTAAAAAAGTCACCCCGTTCCTCTCCAAGTTAAGGCCGGAGTTTGTAGAGTCCAATTATACGTTACTCTTTGATTATTTAGGTCAAACTCAGAAAAAGAGGGCGCTGATCATATTATTAACCGATATGCTGGATGATATCAATTATGAACTATTTAAAAAAAGAATTAATTGGTTATCGCGGAAACATTTCGTCCTACTTATTTTACTCCGGGACAATTTGTTGTCAAAGCATGCTGAAGCAGATTCAAGCTTTGATAATATCTATCTTAAAACCGCAGGGCGTGAAATGTTATTAAATAGGAATAAAGCTATTTTGAAATTAAGGCGTTATAACTTTAATATCTTAGATCTATTGCCTCATGAGTTGACCGGACCTTTAATCAATAAGTACCTGGAGATAAAAGCCAAAAATTGCTTATGAGGTTTTAAGAGATTCACCCCTGGAAACTCTTTCAGGGATGGCTTTTAATTGACATCATATGGTTCAAATGATATATTTTAAAATATGATGGGTAAAAAAAGGGGGGTTATCATGAAAAACAGAGGTTTTTCTCTATTATTAGCATTAGTATTGATTGGTTCCTTAGTAGTCGGTTGTGGCGAAAGCAATACTATTAAGATCGGCACTATTCAATCGATCAGCGGATCGGTATCCACCTATGGAATTCAAACTAGGGATGCCATTAAAATGGCGGTTGAAGAGATCAACGCCCAAGGTGGAGTTCTTGGAAAACAAATCGAGTTAATTGTCGAAGATGACGAGGCCAGCCCGGACAAAACAACCAACGCTTTTAAAAAGCTGGTTGCCAAGGATAAAGTGGTCGCAGTCATCGGCGCCTTAATCAGCAAATGTACCTTGGCCATCACTCAGGAAGCCCAAGCCAAAAAAGTGGTCTTGATCACACCGACTTCCACTAATGATACGGTCACCGATGCTGGAGATTACATCTTTATGAGCTGTTACAATGATTCCTTTCAAGGCCAGGTCGGCGCCAAGTTTGCCTGGGAAACCATGAAGGCTAAAAATGCGGCGATTCTTTACGACATTACCAATGATTATTCCAAGGGTTTAACCGAAAACTTCAAAGCTAAATTTGAGGCTTTAGGCGGTACCGTGGTAGCCGCTGAATCATATAGCGCCGGAGAAAAAGACTTTAACGCGCAGCTTACCAAGATTAAAGCTACTAGACCGGATATTCTGTTCATTCCCGATTATTACAATACCGTTTCCTTGATTGCGAAACAAGTTAGGAATCAAGGGATCAACATTACCATGTTGGGCGCGGATGGTTGGGATGAGATTACCAACAACGCCGGTGACGAGGTTTTAGGTTCCTTCTATTGTAACCATTATTCACCCTTTTCCGATGACCAGGATGTCCAGACTTTCGTTCAAAAATACACCCAAAAATACAATATGACTCCTAACGCTTTGGCAGCTCTTGGTTATGACTCCACTTATATTTTGTTGAAGGCCATTGAAAGGGCGGGTTCAACTGATCCGGAAATGATCAAAGCAGCGTTGATGGAGACCGATGACAAGTTTGTCACTGGAAATATCCGATTTAACGAACAACGTCGCCCGATTAAATCCGCTGTCATGTTAAAAATCGTTAAAGGCGCCGATGGTAATTTGGATACGGTTTATGCAGGAACGGTTAATCCTTAAGAAACTCATGGATATTTGTATTTTTTCTTCAAAATAATAAATAATTAAGGTATAATTAAATATGAATTTGAATAATGGGGGAATTGAAGTTCTCCCATTATTCATTCAGTGCAATGCAAAGAGGTGAAACCATGGGCGCTTTACAAGAATTCCTACAACAAATGGTTAACGGCGTGGCCTTGGGAAGTATTTACGCATTGATCGCTTTAGGCTATACCATGATCTATGGTATCATTAAATTGATTAATTTTGCCCACGGCGATATTTTAATGTTAGGCGCTTTCGCCGGTTTTTTCGTATTAGTAGCGGCTACGGTTACGCCGCTTACTTTTATAGCTTCTTTTTTAGTAGCGATGTTAATATGCGCGCTAATCGGTATAATTATTGAACGGACTTGTTACAAACCGTTGCGAAACGCCCCGCGGATTAACGCCTTGATTACGGCCATCGGTGTTTCCATGTTTTTGGAAAATGGGGCCCGGGTGATTCCTCAAATCGGGCCTAACCCTAGACAGTTCCCTACTTTTCTTAATGTAAACTACGACTTTGCCGGAGTGGGAATCAGCCGGATCCAAGCCATTGTATTCCTCGTATCTATTGCTTTAATGATTGTCTTAAATATTACTGTCAATTACACAAAAATCGGAAAAGCGATGCGGGCGGTCTCCTATGATCGCGGCGCCGCTTTATTAATGGGCATCAATGTCAATAAGATTATTTCTTTTACCTTTGCGATCGGTTCGGCTCTAGCGGCGGCCGCTGGAATCCTTTTTGCCAGCGCTTACCCTCAGGTTGAACCGTATATGGGGATTATGCCTGG
>Ga0123334_1002764_pt1 | contig 19857 bp, 28 predicted proteins | sample BiotimSIPDNA_FD_89706 | JGI IMG/M metagenome (GOLD analysis project Ga0123334, IMG submission 89706) | Anaerobic biogas reactor microbial communites from Washington, USA - Biogas_R1 time_0 SIP DNA | ecosystem: Engineered > Bioreactor > Anaerobic > Unclassified | place: Washington, USA... | reverse complement strand
TTGATACTGGCAAAGCGGACGCGGTTGGCTTTATCGTACAGATTGTCGATGGCGGCATTGTGGATGGGGCTGACGCAAAACTTAGCATGACTGCTGGCGTTCTCAAAGTTGAAGACGGTTCGTCTTACAAAGTCACCGCTGACGACGTTATCAACTGGATCGTATTCTAAGCATAGCGGCTCAATGGGTGAGTGGGTGCCTCCTTCACTCCCTCACCCATTAGTCAAACGGAGCGTAAAAGATGGCCGCAAGAATAACGATGGCAACACTGATAGCACTGGTTAGGGGGCTGATTAACGACCCAGCCGGAGCCAGCCAAGCATTCACCGACGACCAAATTCAGGAACAGCTGGACTTTTACAAACTTTACACCAACGACACTTTGACGGCTTTGAAAAACCAGGCAGAGACGGTGGTGGGGTGGAAGTCAGCGAACCGGAATTGGGAAGGCGGAGTAACCCTGGTGGATGAAGCCCTCTCCATACTGAGCCCTGTTACAGAGGATGAATTGCAAGGTTATTGGACGTTTGCGACCACACCGAGCTCAGTATATGCGAGCGGGTGGGTGTACGACGTTTACGCATCGGCGGCTGAATTGTTGACGCTTTGGGCTGGGAGACTGGCAAGCGAAGTCACGAAGTTTTCAGCGGATGGGTCCTCCTATGAATTTGCATCGACCAAGAGCCAAAAGCTGGCCCTGGCGGCTCAGTATATGGCGAAGTCAAGCACGATGGGTGGCCCCAAAAGCGTAGAAATGGTGAGAAATGACCTCAATATTATCTGATGAACAACTGGCCGCAATGAAAGCGGTACAGGATAGCAATCTTCCTGAAACGGCTTACATCCAATCGCTGACTAAAACCAGTGACGGCGAAGGCGGCTTTACGGAAGCGTGGACGACCATTACAACGACCACCGCGCGGATTGGGGAGCCTAAAGGTGAACTGGAACGCGAAATTGCCGGGAAAATCGGCGTAGGAATGGTTTACGTGATTACGCTGCCATCTGAGACGGTGCTTGACCTGGCAAATCAAATTCAAATTTCGAGTGTGAATTACAAAGTCCATTGGACAAATAAGAACAAATCGCATAAGACCGCTTTGAGGGCGGTAGTAACAGAGGCATGACATGAATTTTGACCAAATTGTAAATGGTATCCCCCTGATTTTAGTAGTCATGGGATTAGTGGAACTTGCTAAATCATTCGGCGCTGAAGGCAAGATACTGACATTGATTAGCTTTGCAATCGGCCTTGTTTTAGGCATTGCCTATCAGATCAGCCTCGGTATGCCGGTGGGTTTTGCCGGGTGGTTTGGCTCCGTCGTGTTCGGGCTTGCTTTAGGCTTAGTGGCTTGCAAGGTTTATGATGCCATTAGAAGCGCTGCGAAGGTTGAATGATGACCGGCGGCGAACTCCTCCCGGCGACTGCATGGGAACAAGCTGCGATTATCGGCATTTTTATTGTCTTTGCGATATTCGTCTTCGGCTGGCTGGCAAAGTCACGAAAAGAAGATCGGTCATTCCAGGCTGAAGAATCGAACAAGTGGCAGGTCTTTATCGGCTCACTTGATGACAAGTGGCGGCAATTTAACAAAGAGCAGCGCACTGAAAACAACGACTCGCTAAAGTGTGTTGAAAACAGCCTAAAGGATTTGACGACCGTGACGCAAGGCTTAGTGAGCGAAGTCAAGGAAATGCGATCGGATACAAGTGTGTTTTTTGCCAGTTTCCAGGGCCACGACGAACAAGCCAAGCAGATACTTGCAGCCGTACAGAAGCCTGCGGCAAGGACACGTGCCAAAGTAAACAGAGTAAACGGTGAAGGCGCAAAATGAACGTCACTGTGAACTATAAAATCGTTGACAATCGCCTGCCTGAGATTATTGCAAAGGTGCCTGGGTTGGTATCGGCGGCGGTGAAAAAGACGGCGTTTGACATTGAAACAGACGCAAAACAGTTTTCACCTGTGGATACGGGAACTTTGCAAGGCAGTATCTCAGCAGAAGTTGAGGAATTCAGCGCGGCTATTGCCCCCCATACTGAGTATGCCGGTTACGTTGAATTTGGCACCTGGAAGATGGGCGCACAGCCTTACATGCGACCCGCAGCCGATAAAAACGCGCCGAAATTTGAAGCGGCAATAACCGAGATACTGAGTAGCTTGTAATGGACGCGTTAGGTTGGATTTACGGGTTAATCACTGAAGACACGACATTGGCCGCTCTGGTTGATGACCGCGTTTACTCTGATTTGGCACCTGAAGGAACAACCTTTCCATTCGTGACCATGACTCTGGTTGACGTAATGCCATCGGAAAATGCCTTCGCGGACAATATCTTTGACGTTGAGCGTTGGGATATCAAGGTGGTAGACAAGAGCAATTCATTCAAGAATGCGCGCACGATTGCCGAAAAGATACGGACTCTGATTCATAAGAAGACAGGCACAGGCATTCACGGCGCGCGATTCATTCAAAAAAGACAATACAGTCAGAATGACCGCGGTGTAGTGTACCGCTACATCGTCCAAGAATTTGAGATTTACACAAACAACCAGTGAGGTAAACAATGGGTGAAAAAGCAAGTATTTTCCAGAATGTTCAAATTGGCGTAGAAAGCACAGCGGGAAATCCGGTAGCTGCCAACAAGAAATTACTCTCAGTATCGATGGTGCCGCAGCCAAAGACTGAGGTCAAACCATTCAGGGCAATGGGCAACAAGTATGCCTCGTTTGCCTCTTTGATGAAGGAATGGTCTGAGATCAATATCAGCGGCGAAATGACTTACAACGAGATCGTGTATCTGCTTGCAAGTCTGCTCCATTACACCGCGCCGGCGCAACAGGGAGCCACGACCGCGTACAAATGGACTTTCGGGTCCAATATATCTTCAGAAGACGTGGGTAAAACCTTCACAATCGAACAGGGCGATGCTAATTCAGCATGGCGGGTTGCAGGTGTGCGCGTGAGCGGATTGACCTTCGACTTCAGCAGGAATGGCATCTCAGTATCGGGGAACGCTATCGGTGAACAGTTTGAAACTGGAATTACCATGACCGCCGGTGCGACCTCGTTTGCATCCGTTCCCATGCTTGCTACTCATATGGTGTTCAAGATGGCTGATACTCAGTCTGGGTTAGCTGGTGCTACTGCCATGACACGCGGCTTCTCAATGCAGTGGGCATTGACGGACAAATTCGGCCTTGCATGGCCAGTAGGGCAAGACCCCGTTGCAGTTGAAGGGGAACCCAGAAACAGCGCGAAATTGCGCATTGCAACCGATACCACCGGCATGGGTCTGATTACTACTTTGCGAAATGCCGCGACCAAGTGGTTCAGAATCGAGTTGACTGGTAACACGATTGAAACGACTTATAAGCATAAGTTCACCCTCGACTTCCCCGCGCAAGTGGATGCACTGAGTGACCTTAGCGACACGGACAATGTTTACGTAGCAGAATTCGGGCTACTGCCTATCTATGACGCAACCTGGACAAAGGCGATGAACATTGAGATTATCACCAACTTATCCGCGCTGTAACCCCCACACTGAGGAGATGTTATGCGATTGAGTGATTTGACGAAAGAAACAAAAAAACTATCCATAGTCTATAAATTGGCAACGAAGGACTTCCCCGTGCTGATTGAGTATAAACCGCAAGCAGTCACGGTTGATTTTATCAAGAGCGTTGAAGGCAAATCTGGAACTGACCAGATTGTCGACCGTGTTTGCCGCTCAATTGTGCGCTGGGATCTGCAGGATGACGATGGTGTAGAAATTCCAGTAACAAGGGAGAAAATTCTTGAAGCTGGAATTCCGGCAAATTTGTTGAACTCAATTATTGAAGCAATCAACGCAGACACACGGAGCCTTGCTGAAGCAAAAAACGATTAGCGGCGTATCTAAGTGCACCTGACATTTATGATACGCCGGAAGATGATGACCTTGAACAACTGGAGCTTTACAGTTTTATCCGGGTGGCAGTATGGGCAGGCGTGCCGATTTGGGAATTAGCCAAACAACCGGCCTCAGTATGGGAGAGTTACAAAGCGGCAATGTGGATAGAAAACAAGGTCATTTCAGAAGCGCAAAGGAGCTCAAAACATGGGAATGGTTAGCGAGCTAATTGTAAGTGTAGGCGTTGAAGGAACCGACGCTGTTATTGCTGCGTTGAAAGAAGTTGATGGAGCGCAGGTTCAGCTCAGAGATTCTACAAAACAAACTGCAACCACAACGGCAAATCAGACTCAAAACATGGGAATGAATTGGGCGGATTTTGTTACAGGCGTCAATCAGGGGATGCAGGTTGTAAATACGGTAATCGGTGGTGCTAAAAAAGTTTTTGATTTTGCGGAAGAGGGTGCAAGCCTATCTGCCTTAGAGACAAGATTTGATAGGTTATCTGAGTCAATTGGAATGACAAAAGGTGCCCTCTTATTGGACCTGAGAGCCGCCGCGCGAGGAGTAAAGTCGGATGCTGAATTGATGCAGCTGGCGACTGACATGATTGGGCTAGGCTTTGCGAAAACCAGTGACGAGGCGATCCGATTAGCTTCAGTTGCAGGCGCTCTTGACATGAACATGAATCAGCTTGCGCTTACATTGGCCAATCAAACGACTATGCGTTTTGATCAATTGGGTGTGAGCATTGACGGGTTTGATGAGAAATTAGCAAAACTCAAAGCCACGGGCATGGACACGAACCAGGCATTCAAAGAGGCCTTTTTACTGCAAGCTGAGGAACAAATAGCAAAAGTTGGCCATGTGGCTGATTCAGCTGCAGGTAGTTTTGAAAGGTTACACAGTTCGTTTTCGGATTTTGTAAACAAAACTAAAAAGGATCTTGGCGAAGGTTTTGGCAAAGAAACGGCTGATATGTTCAGTCAATATTTTACGCGTTTCAATATGGGTGATGCATTCGCTGATTACAAGAAGCAATTTAGTGCCATGGGCATTTCTGTATCTGACCTGAATAAAGAGTGGAATGCAAATAAAAACTTGTTGGGTTGGTTCAAGGATGAAAAAGAGGCTGCAAATATCCTGAATAGAATGCAAGCAAGGATGGACGCATATTGGAATTCCGTCAATGGATATGAGCAACCCGATAATGGCCAAATCTTCTCACTTGCTTCGGGTGGCTTATCAATTCAAGAAATGGAACAAATGGCTAAGGTGCAAGCTGAACTGGCCAATGTAACCAGTCTTACAGCTAATTTTAGTAGCATTATCGGATTGGCAAAGCAGTTCAGCACGTCACTGGAAGAAATAACCAAGCAAGAAAAGATTATGAATGAGAACGGGCCTGATACGAAGGCTTACAAGGACGCTGAAAAGGCCGTCGCCGATCTCAAACAGGCTAACACTGATTTAGCCAACCAGATGACGTTAGACATGTTCCAAGCTACGATTGCCATAGGCGGGGTGACTGAAGCCGAAATGGGTGCCTATTTGGGCATGGCAGTGGATTTTGGCATTATCAGTCAAGAGGGCGCTGATGCGGCTGTTGATGCTTACAATGCGGCAATCAAAAAAATCAATGAATTTGCCATTGATGAAAAAACAGGCAATGTCGTGGTTGATGCGGCGGCTGCATTTGCGACTTTTGACCTTATTGAAGCCTATGCCTTCGCTGATAAAACCGTGCGAGTGATGATGAAAATGGGCGGAGATAGCGGCATTGGAATGGGAAGTGCTGGCCCCTGGGATCAAGCTATCGGTGGCCCCGTTTATCCCGGCAATGTTTACAACTGGCAGGAACCCGGACGTGAAGGGGAAATGCTGTTGCCTTCTCAGTATGGAAGGGTGATGTCAAGCACGGAGGTTGCGCAAATGTTGCGGGAGGTGACGAGGCCAGGGGACGGAATTGCGGCCGGACAACAAGCGCAAGTGGTCAACAACAACCATACTGAGGTAACCGTGCAAGCAACCATTGCAAGTGATTACGACGTGGATAAATTAACCCGGGAAATCGTTAGGAGGATCAACGCATGAAGCTGAGAATTGTAGGGTCTTCAACGGTTACCTTGACCAACGGTACAACGGCGATTATGACCGACTTCAAGCCGGGCAAGGATACGCTGGAAGTCAAGGAAGTGGAATTATTTGCAGACGTGATACTGCTGGGCAATCGTGCGACCATCCAGGCAACCAAAGATACCCTCGACGCCATTCTGAGCGACGCTCGAAGGGCGCAGCTTGACCTTTCCCTGAGCAAAGTTTATGTGGAAGTTGAAACCGACGGTGCCAACTATTTGCGCTCTGAGGTTGTAGACGGCGCACTTGAAACAGGCAGCGACTTCTTTGACCGTGTAGCACGAAACCATGCGCCGGTGCGATTGTGGCTGAAGCGCAAGAATTACTGGGAAGGCGGGGCAGACGTACAAATTCCGCTTACAAATGAGAATGGGACCAACAATACCGCCGGCTTGACCGTTTACAACACCAACGATATGACTGGGACCGCGCCAAACAAGCGCGTCAATTATGTCAAAATAGCGGCGGCAAGTGTGCTTGGGTCTATTCCAACACCTCCAAGAATTGAGATTAAGAATACCTATTCAAATGGCACGGCGCGCCTATCTGACATCTGGATAGGGCGGGCAATTGATAATGCAACCTATCCGTTGACATGGTTCCTTGATCAGACGATGACTTTGAACACGGCATTGAGTACTGAGCAACAAATCAGTTTGACCACGCTTACAACTGCATTTTTGAACGGTGCAAATGGCGCACATTATCGGGTGTTTACAAAATACAACGCCGGGTATCAAGACTTGCGGCTAAACGCGGGGCTTTACTTCCCGGCTTCAGTTGCTTTGACCCCCATGCAAAAAGCGCCGGAAGTCGTGACGGGTTATGCCTCAGTCGTTGATTTGGGCACCTTGCAAATACCGCCATGGCTGCCAAATCAGAGAGGCCAAACAGAAGTTGGCTTGCGGATTGGAGGCAGGCGCACGGGTGGGTTCAATGTGACGCTTAATGATATTTTCCTATTCCCGGCAAACGCATTCCGACAATTGATTCCACGCGGCTATGGCCTTGCAACCAATACCCGATTAGTTGACGACGGTATTACCGAGACGGTATGGTCGGACGGATGGTCGCCAGCGGGCAAAACCGGGCATTATTCGGGCTATGGTGATTTGATAACACTTGTACCCGGAAAAGACCAGCGGCTGCTGTTTTTGAACAATACCATGACCGGGGGCATTGATGATGCTCAGACCATGACAATCAAGCTGTTCTATCGGCCGCGCAGGTTGACGCCATGAACGTTTACTTTTGGCAACGTTCTCAGTATATGCAGAACAAGCTTGAGATCCCTGGTGATCTCAAAATTAAACTTGAACGTTACTCAAAAGTTTGGTTTGGGGGCTGTGACGAAGCAGAACTTAGCGTGGAAGGCAGCAAGGAAAGCTTATTGTTATTGCTAAACTTGGCACGCGCCGGAGTCTCCATTCATACTGAGGCAGCTGTACCTCTTTGGTGGGGGTACGTAAGCCGTATAGAAGTGGAAATTGACGGCATTATCGCCACGGTCGATTTTGAGAATATGGCCAACGATATTGCCGTAGCTTACACGTTGGTCAATTTGAGCGGTGAAACCGTTGGAACAAGGTCCACAACCGCATGGGTAAAAGATACTGACTCCATTGCCGAATACGGTGACCGGCAGCTGCTCGAAAGCGGGGCAAGCATGAATGCCGTGGCAGCTGCGGCCTTGGCCAATCAGAAGTTAGCAAGCCTGAAACTTCCTAAGCTGATTGTTACCACGCGCTCAAGCGAGGGCAAGAACCAGGCGCGGATCATCTGTAAGGGTTGGTACCACCTGCTTAAAGGGCGGTACTGCGTTATCCCGACTAAGTTGGCATTGTCATACCAAACAATCGGGACCACGGTTAATACCCTGAGTTTGACCAACAAGTTCGCACAAGCCTTTACGGTAACCTCGGATATCAACCTACAGGAAATTGAGATTTACGCAAAAAAGACAGGCGCTCCGGGAACTATGACACTAGCAATTTGCGAAAAAACCGATGATGTGACACCGGGATCTTCTTTGGCAAGCGTGACAATTGCGGAATCCGCTTTCAGCACTTCCTACGGCTGGGTGAAGGGTACGCTTTCGAGCCCTTACCAATTGACGGCTGGCACTTCCTACTGGTTGGTTGTTTCTGCAGGCGGCGGGGATGATGTAAGCAATTATTTCTCATTCTTGCTTGACGCGGCAATGGGATATAACGGCGGTGTCATGCTTTATTACGATGATACTAACCACTGGGTAAGCCATGCTTATGACATGCCGTTCAAGTTGTACACAAATGTTCTTGTAGAAACTTCCCAGCAGATACAGAATTACCTTACTCAGTATGGAGAGATGTTTAGCCGCGTTAGAATGGATGTTCTATCCGGCATTTTTACCGAGAGCTTTCGCAATGGCGACACGGTGGTTTATTCTGAATTGCAGGCGCATCAAGAAAACGGCACTTCGAATTACCGTCGCATACTGAGCCGGGTAAACCTGGATAGAACGGTAGACGTTTGGGAACAACCTGCGGAACCTGTCACGCCGGATATTGAATATCGTACGGATGGGAAGATCTATTATCTGGCAGGGTCTGAAGTTGAACCTGGTTATGACCCCGTTGGCAAGTGGATCAGTGTAATTCCGATTACAAAGTCAAGCTCCTACTTTTCGGCTATCAACGGCATGAATAATTATTTCGTGGACGCTTGCGAGTGGGATGCAGACGGGCGTCCTTCGATTCGACCGGCCGATTGGAAAAATCCAAACGCTGTGAGGGTACAAAATGGATGACATGAAGCGCACGTCTGAGTACCGGCGGATGTTGCCGTTTATTGCGAAGGCGTCAAACGATGTGGGCGATGACACGCAGGGACAAGAGGTTCAGGCGTTATTACTTGCCTTGAACAACCATAAGACAAGTACAGATCATGATGGCCGTTACTATACTGAGGGGGAAACTGATACCCTGTTAGGTGGTAAAGCTGACAAGAGCTTGACTTTTACGGCTGGCAACGGCTTGACGGGGGGCGGTGACCTTTCGGCTGACAGAACATTTGCGGTTGGAGCTGGAACTGGCATTACTGTCAATGCCGATGATGTGGCAATAAATCTTGCCGCAAATCTAACATGGACAGGCGGTCACACTTTCAGCGGTAGTTTGACCACCGGCTCGATTATGCCTGCACTTTCGGACGTATACGATTTGGGCGATTACACCAAACCGTGGCGCAAGATTTGGGGCTCAGAATTAAGCGCGGTTATTTTCTCTCAGTATGAGCAGGTACTTTTGGGAGGCTGGCTGACCATTTCTAAAGGTGAAGGCAAACTTGCCGGAGCAATCGGTGCCACAGACAACTATAATCTTGATTTGGGTGGCAGTGAACACGCTTATGCCAATGGAGACATTTTAGTTTTTAGAGGTATTTCCTCAGACGGATCTCCGCAAGTCGAGTACATGCGAATTGATAGCTGGTTAGGGGGAAGTTTATATGGTGTTACTCGCAACCTTGATGGTACAAGTCATAACGCTTGGCCAAAGGGGACAGTGTTCGCCAACTGGGGGCAAGTTGGAAATGGACGTGTTGAACTCAATGCGTACGATGAACCAAGATTATCGGTGTACTCGCACGGCGCGGCAATTGCTGATTTCAGAGAGCAAGTACGAATTGGGGATTTGAATGGTGGGTGGGGGTATTCATCCTCAGTATTTGGGGGGGCGTTCGGGGCATACGAGACCGGCAAGGCTAACATCACCATTGACCCAACGAATGGAATACGGATTAGAAACTACGATCAGGATGTAATCAAGCTGACTGGAACGACTGCCAGCTTCGAGAATTTCATCACTCTGGGACTAAATGGTGGCATTAGGCAAGGTACGGGCACATGGGGGTCAAGTTTTACTGGAACCGCTATGTGGGCTGAAACCGTTGGCTCTGATTTACTGATGAACGTGGGGGGCTGGAACACAGGCGTGAAACAGTGGTGGGGTGGAAGCGATGGCAAGCTCTACACCGGAGCAGGCGCTATTTCGCTTGAAGAAGGGGGTATAAGAATAAAAGATGTGTTTGGCTTAACAGATACCATCACTTCTATTAGGTTTGAATCCTGTACGGATTTAGATCCTACTACGCCGTCGACCAATTATATTGGATGGTTAAAGGGAACTGCCTGGGGCACTATTGATAGTTATGACAATATTATAGCGCTGGTGGCCTCGCCAATAGCTGGTGGTGGTGGGCCTACTAACAATGCTGAACGTTCGCAACAAATACACATTTATTCAATGAGTTATTCTGACGTTGGCTATGCAGAGATTAATTTACAAGCATTAAATTATGGCAGTGGCAAAAGTGCTGCAATATGGGTACAAGCCCTTCAAGACAATGCTTACATACAGTATTCGGCGGCCAATGGACATTTATTTTCAGGACCCGTCTGTGTCTACAATGGCATAAAGGCAAAAGTTGATGGTACGGGTTCTATCACCTACACCGCCTCCGGTGGTCACAACATCACTGGCAATTTGGGTGTCAATGAAACAGCGAAATCTGGATACGGAATCGTAGCTCGAGGTCCTGGATCGACATTACATACTTACGGCTTAGTTCTTCGCAATACCAATGGAACTAATACCTTTTGGGTCAACGATGCAGGGAATGCCTGGCTAAGTGGCACTCTGACTGGAACCTGGGCAGATTCTTTGTTTAAGCCCAGTAATCCTCAAATTGTTGCTTTAACCAGCCTGACTTACATCCATAACGGCGCGATGACTGCCGGGCAGACCATCAATGCCAATGTAACTTCTTACGGTGTACCTGCAGGGGCTAGGTTTGTCTTAGTTTCCGCGCAAGGGCAATGGGCGGGGACGACAGGATCGCTAGTAGTAGGAAAATACGGCACAACAGAAAACGACTTGATCTGCCGGCCACAGGTCGCCAATCTACCAAACAATAACAATGGCACTGTGAGAGTAGTAAGCAATCTCATCCGGATCCAAAACAATAACCTGGCTGGGACGATCGCGGTGGCAATTGTCGGCTATGCGATGTAGGAGGCAATGTGGAAATCAACAAATCGATCACTTTGACAGCAACAGGGGTGAGCAAAACCCCGATGCAGTTTGACCATGTGCAACATGAGGATGGCAGTTACTTTGTGCGCTATCAGCAGGGCTATCAGTTCGTGGATGCCAAAGGGGAAGGCGTGCACGGGATCCAGAAAGAGTACTTCGTACAGGGCGAGATCTCGGACGCTGACTTACAGGCTCAGCTGCCAGATGTGTGGAACGCGCTGGTATTTCTTTGGGGATTTTTTGAGGGCGAAATCAGAAAACAGGAAGGAATTGCATGAAAACGACTATCGAAAAGTTAATCAACTCGGACAAGGCTCTGAACAATCTTCTGGAGCAGAAACTACCCCTGGGGATCTCGATCCAGCTGGGGAAAGTAGTTCAAGAACTTGAGCCCGTATTCAAGAAGGCCAATGAAGCCCGCCTCGAAATACTGAGAAAGTTTGGAGAGGAAGTCATCGAAGGCGACAAACCAACCGGACAATATCAAATCAAACCTGAAAACTTGAAACTCTTTGAAGCAGAAATGCGAGAAGCATTTGAAAGCGAAATCGAGCTCAGTATTGCGAGTATTGACCCTGAAAAGTTGCCCGATGCTTGCTTGACTGGGAAAGACGCCATTGCGCTCGATTGGTTGTGGAAGCCCGATACTGAGGAGAAATGAGGCAAATATGCTCTTAAAACCTATCGTTGATCTATCAGAACACGAAGGCACAATTGATTTTGAAGCTATGGCGCCACATGTGGCAGGTGTAATCCTGCGACTTGGATATGGCAACCAAAAAGACGCCAAACTTGAAGAGTACTATGCGGGCGCAAAAGCAGCGAAGATCCCTTTGGGTGGATATCACTTCCCGATTGCAGAACGCACAATCAGCGACCAGGTAAATAACGTGGCCGGTTGGTTGGACGGCAAAGAGTTTGAATTTGGGTTGGGGATTGACGTTGAAAGCCCAATGCCCCAGCATAGCCAAACGAAAGCCTTCATCGATGCTTACCTTTCGGCGATAAAAGGCCGGCTGGGGGTGAAACCGATGATTTACACCTCCGCGGAGATGTGGAAACGCATTATGGGAAATACCCCCTTCTATACTGAGTATGCTTTGTGGGTTGCTCAGTATGGAGATGAGGGGCCGCTACTGCCTTTGGAGGCAACATCATGGGTACTATGGCAATACACGGATCATGGCAAGCTCACGGGGGCAAGTGCCGCGTTGGACTTGAATAATTACAACATCCCCTTAGTAGAAAAGCTTGAACCAATCAAGCTGACTGCGGATGAAATCAAAAAGCCGATTGGGAAGTTGGTTACGACCAATACAACGTTGAAGTTGGCCGTGAGAATGTATCCCGTAAGCGGGAGCATCGTGCGTTGGTTGGATGCTGCCACGGTGTTGGAGTTCTACGAAAAACGATTGACCTGGTACCGGATTGGCTTCAACGAATGGATCAGCGGCGAATGGGCGAAAGAGCTGGAGATTTACCCCCCTCATACTGAGCCCGAGGTGCCAAAATCTGAGCCAGGGCAACCCACGGATTACCTGTTTGATGCCGTCGTGGATACGACATACGAATACTTGCCCGTGCGGGATGGTCCTGGAATGAACAACAAAGAACTTGAACGCCTCGCAAACGGCGACAAGGTCAAGGTTTATGAGGCTAATAAAGACCGGTGGTACCGCATTGGGGAGGGACGCTGGGTGTTTGGGCAAAGGTGTTCGTCTTTGCAGGAACCGCTAAAAAGCTTGGCTTATCCAATGGAAAAACAGTTCAGAATATCGCAGGTGTTCGGGGTGAATTCGGGCACCTACGCTTCTTCAGCCGGGCACAACGGCGTGGATTGGGCTTGTTATGGAGGCACCAAACTAATCGCAGCTGCGGATGGGTTTGTGGAAACGTTGGAACTAACCACCACCTACGGTTATGGCCGGCATGTTAGGATCCGCGTGCAGGGTGGGGTACTGATTTATGGCCATATGCTCGAGGTGTACGTCAAACTCGGCGATAAGGTAAAAAAAGGACAAGTTATTGGCCTATCGGATGGCGCGAAAGGAATGCCCTATGCTGGTTTCAGCACAGGCAACCACTTGCATTTTGAATACCGCATTGATAGGGAGCCTAAGCCGCTAAAGGCTGGGAACAAAACCTATTGGGCCATTGATCCGCTGCCATTATTAGAGGCGGCAGCTTGAACGCCTTCGAGACAAGCGTGCTACAAGCGTCTGGCAATGCCAGGGAGATCATTCGTAAATACTATGGGCGGGATATTAGCAGTAGCAATGCAAAAAAGTATTTGAGCGGAATCCGCCTGCATTTGGAAACCAAACGAAAACTTGACACTAATAAGCAGGTGTTTTATCAGGAAGAAGTTTCCTACAATGGCGATAAGTCGCAAACCATCAAGCGTGATGTGTATCTCACAGAGGACGAGAAAGCAAGCCCTGTCAGCGTTATGCGAAAAATGGGATTTGACCCTCTTTTGTGGGAAGTGTTGAACTGTAAAATCATAAGCGGATCGTGGGAAGTCATCACCAAAAACAGTGACGGTGACGCGGTTACCAATCCGGCGCGCAAGTATTCGGTGACTTTGACTGTGAAACCGCTTGGGGGCAGGCTCAGTATGGATATGGTGATGCAGGCTTTTGACGGCTTGAAACCTGCCAAATTGACGGCTTACAAATATCAACCTGGTACATTCATGCTCGAATTGCCTATCATGGACTTTCACCTTGGCAAATTGGCCTGGGGAGAGGAAACCGGCCAAAGCGACTACGATCTGAAAATAGCCGAAAACCTGTACATGGAAACTGTACTCGACATACTGAGCAAGGTAAAACCGTTTGGCACGCCTGAGCGCGTCTTGTTCCCGATTGGGCAGGACTTTCTGCATTTTGACACGCCAGGAACGACTACAACGGCGGGCACACCGCTTGACAGTGATAGCCGCTGGCAAAAAATGTTCTGCAGGGGCGTGGAGCTGCTGGTGTGGTCAATTGAACAATTGCGGGCACTTGCACCCGTACAAATCCTGTGGATACCAGGCAATCATGATACCGTTCTTTCCTACGCTGCCACGGTTGGAATCTCCCAGCGCTACTCCAATACTGAGGATGTAGAAGTTGATCTATCCCCCATGCCACGAAAGTATATTGACTACGGCTTGAATTTGATTGGATTCAGTCACGGTGAAAATGAGGGTAAGCGCCTTGACGGTTTGATGCAGGTGGAAGCCGCGGCGCAATGGGGCGGCTCAGTATGGCGGGAGTACCATCTTGGACATTACCATTCGGAAAGTACAGTGGACAAGAACGGCATCATCTTCAGGCGAATTTCGTCTATAACGGCGGCGGATGCCTGGCACAGCGAAAAAGGCTTCATTGGAGCAACGCGCAGGGCGCAAGCGTTCGTGTGGGATAAGGAACGCGGCCTTCAGGCCATCATCAATAGCAACGTGAGGGCGGAATGACCCTGCACGACTATGAGTGTCAGCATTGCCATGCCGAATTTGAGGCTGAAGTCGAGCGCGGCGAAGGTGCGTGGGAGGTCGAATGCCCGAAATGTGGCAGCACCGACACCGCGAGGCTATGGCGAGCGCCGGCGGTGATCTATCGGGGGAGCGGGTGGTACAGCAAGGACAAGGCTGATACTAAGTGATACTAATTGGTATCAGTTATAACTGATGTGCGTACCCCGTCTGGTTATGATTGGCCAAACATCAGGGCAACAAAGCACTTGCAGAAACGCAGGTGCTTTTTGTATCGCACTCAAAACGAGTTTTGAAATTGGTCTCAAAAACGCTTGACATTTGCCTTGCTATATGCTATACTATAAGCAATCAAGGAGATAAAAATGAAAACAAACGAAATCACAATCAACGGAAACAAAACAGGAGCCTACATCATCGTGAAACTACAACGAGGGTTTGTCGAAGAGCCTCTCAATCTTGATGGTCACGATTGCGGATCACGAGTAATCGGCACAGTCGACCTTTATACTATTGAGGTTTATTCTGGCGGCAAAAGAGTTGCATCTGGCTATGATTACTATGAGATGCCCCGCAATGATAGCAATTACAGCCGTGCAATTGCTAACGGGTGTACCCACAAGGTTGGGAATGCTTATCTCAAGCCCGAGCATGTTGAAAAAATCAACGCAGCTAAAGCACAACTGGACGCAGATAACCCAAAAAGCGATGCCCAAGTTGAGTACGAGGCGAAAGAAATAGCGAAACTCGAGGCGGAAATCGCTTACCTGAACTCAGATGAATGCAAACGACATGAACAACTAAAACGCGATATGGAAGATGAAAACTCAATATATTAGGAGAAAACAATAATGACAACCACAAAAAAACCTTACGGTTTCCGACTTAGTAAACAGGCAGGGCAGCACCTCGACAGGATCGTCTCCGTTACCGGGATGACAAAAACAGCAGCAGTTGAGATGGCGATTGCACAACTTTCACAGTTACTAAAGGGAGAAGAAATGTACAACGAGCAGATTATAATTAACCAGTATGGCAAGACGCTTGATTTTGCAGCTGCCGCCAATTTGATGGACGATGACCTGCGCGAGCAACTCCACGATGAACTCGCACCTTGCAGCAACCAAGATTTTTTTGACGCTTATGTTAGTGCGCACGCAGAAAAGTTTGGTGAGGATTGGATACTGGATAATCCAAGCCCAGTGTGGTAATTTCTGCCATATGAGTATTGTAAAATGCTTGACAATCTACGCAAATATGTGTATAATATAGGTAAGATCAAATTAGAAAAGGAGCAATCAATGAAAACACCCACAACCGTTTACGTAGACAGCCACACCTCAATTATCTTCGAATCAAAAGCCGCCGCCAAGCGTTGGCAAGTAAAACAAAACCAAATCAAAAAACAAAACAAAGAAGCACTCAAAAAACTCCGGCTAATAACAATTAGTTAGTCGAAAGCGGGGCAACCCGCTCCACCGGAAATAGTCTACCGGTGCTGATGAGACAGACCGCAAAAGGAGCGATATGTACGACACACAAGAAATCTATTTATCCCAATTAGAACCATATGAGGACACACGCGAAAAATGCCCGTACTGCCACGGGCACCATACCAGGTTCGTTGATTTCGATTATACAAATATTGACGACCTCACGCACGAAAAGCACTTTTGCTTGACGCACGAAAAGCACTTTTGCTTGTTTTGCGAAGTCGATTTTACCATAGCTTACGAAATAGCTTATTAGGAGCGACATGGAAAACTTCTGGAGCGGCGGATTTGAACTCTTGGTACTGGCGGCGCTGGTACTGGCAATCAAGGTTGACGATTACATCGCAAGCAGGCGCAAATGAACGGCCAGCTCTACTACGCCCCAGCACGAAACTATCACGGCAAGACACTCGTGCGCGTCACGGGAATCACGACTGACACGCGCGGGCAGACGATGCTCGAAGTCGAAGCGGTGAACGGCAAGCCCTGGGATGACGCTGGCATGTTCGGCTGGAGCCCGACGAGCCGCGCGAAGTTCTACCCCGAGCACGTCACGCCGGCCAACGAAAACGCGCCGATTCCAGTCAGCGCGCTTTCAACGTTCGATTCAAGCTATTTACTCACTGCTATTTTAGCAGATATGAAAAGGGAGAGCAAATGAACACAAAAGAAATTGTCGAAAAACTATCAGCACCCTTTGCCGCCAACGAGATTGAATGGCGCGCGGGATCCACGAACAAGGAAAAGACGCAAGCTCTGGCACTTGCTTACATCAATGCCCGCTCCGTTATGAACCGGCTTGACGATGTGGTGGGTGCTGAAAACTGGAGCGATAGCTATCAGGTAATCACGGGTGAAGGCAAACGCGGGTACATCTGCACCCTTTCGATTCGCTTGAACGGCGAATGGGTTGGCAAGTCAGACGGAGCGGATGAATCCGATTTTGAAGCCACAAAAGGCGGGTTGTCAGACGCTTTCAAGCGAGCCGCTAACAAGTGGGGCATCGGGCGTTATCTTTACAACCTTGACGCCGTTTGGGTTCCTTGCCAGGAATTTGGGCGCACTGTCAAACTGACAAAAACCCCACAGCTTCCAGCTTGGGCTTTGCCACAAAAGAATAAGGCGTTAGAGGAATTCGGGAAAGCTCAAGCGCAAAAAGCCGAAGCCGAGCCGCAATTCACGCTTGCAGACGCGTTGCACCATGAGAACAGCGAGGGGCAGCCCTACGGCGAAATAACGACCAATAAGCTGGCAATTATGTGGAACGCGATGGCAAAGTCAATCGAGAAGAACCATCTCGAAGGCGACGAACGCGCAAAGCTGGAGCGCAAAATGAAGGCCGCGAAGATGATTGTGGACGCACGAAAATCCGGCGAGATTGCCGACGTAAAGTAACCCTCCTTTGAAGCCCGAGCCCGGGCGGGCAAAGTCCCGGGCAAGGATGGCTGAATGAAACAATACTGTAAGCACTGCCACAACTGGAGACCGCTGGATGACACGTTCGAGATCGGCGTGTGCTCACGCGAGCCAGAGTTGCCAATCACCCGGCGCTTCCGGTTCAAGCACGAAATCTGGACATGCTGGCAAGTTAGCTGCAGCGAAAAGCTGGCAAGAGCGGCAAGACTAAATCAGATGGTGGGGTAGGGCATGGCATATTCAAATACCGATTATGCGTTTTGGGATAATCCGAAAATCATAGCGGCTGGTAAAGACGCTGCCTTGCTTTACCTTGCAGGCAACGGGTATTGCAATCAATTCCTAACCGACGGGTTTTTAGATGACGCAATCGTGGAAAACGTGGCTTTTCGTGCGTTCCAAAGGCGGCCCAAAAAAGCCATTGACGCGCTGGTTGCAAATAAATTGTGGATCAGGGTTGAGGGTGGTTATCAAGTTCACGACTACCTAAAGCACAACAAATCTAAAGCCCAGGTTGACGAATTGAGAAACAAAAATTCAGCAGCCGGTAAAGCAAGTGCTCAAGCACGTGCTCAAGCACGTGCTCAAGCAAATGCTCAAGCAAATGCTCAAGCAAATGCTCAAGCAACCGTTCAACATACCGTTGAACAAAGTGTTGAACATGATGTTGAAAAAGTGTTCAACCATATCTCTTACTCTTTAACTAATGATAAAGAATTACCACCACCACAAGAGTTAACGCGCGAAGGTGAAATTTTCAAGGTTTACGAAAACGAGATCGGCATTCTTACCCCTTTAGTCGCGGACAGCATTAAATCCGCGCTTGAGGATTATCCCGTTGACTGGTTCAAAATTGCCATGCACGAGGCCGCAATGAATAACAAACGCAATTGGCGCTATGTTGAGGCTATTTTGAAACGCTGGAAAGTTGACGGATTCCAGGTTGATACCCGCACGGCAAAACGGAAGCCAACGGCGCAAAAAACAAGCGCCGGTCACGAATTAGATCACATTTTGGCAGACACGCCCATATTTGCGGAGGACAAATGAGCAAATTATCAGAAACGATGCTGGTTATCAGGCGCTTAGGTTCGGCGTACAACCAGAAGGCCGATGAGGAAAAGGCGCGCGCGTATCACCAGGTGTTAGGCGTTTACCCCCGCATGGCTTTGGCTGAAGCGGCAACTATCTGTTTGGGGCAGGGCAACGAGTTCTTCCCTAAGCCGGTTGAACTGCTTGCCACAATCAGGACGCGCGGGCTTGACATCCGTTGGATGCAACCCGACACCTTCATGGAGCGCGCGTTTTGGCTGGCATACGTGAAAGGTTTTACGAGCTCGGACGAGTTCACGGAAGATGACATCAACCAGATATTTGCCGGCATGAAAGACCGGCAGCCAATAAAGAGCAAAGGAGCATAAATGTACCAGAAACTAATCATCGCTGGCAACTTGGGCCGCGACCCCGAAATGAAATACACCCCCGACGGCAAAGCCGTGACCACCTTCAGCGTGGCGACTTCCACGCGCAAGGACGAGACCGTTTGGTTCCGCGTATCTGTTTGGGGGGCGCAAGCCGAGACCGCCGAAAAGTATCTGCGCAAAGGCGCGAAAGTCCTCGTCGAGGGGCGGCTCCAGGCAGACGCATCAGGCTCCCCGCGCGTGTTCGAGCGCAAGGACGGCACGTGGGGCGCGAGCTTCGAGGTGACGGCGGAAAACGTGCGGTTCTTGAGCGGCAAGGAAGAGGCTGTCGAGGAGACTCCCTACTAATGGCTGAACACGAAGAGCAAGTCGCATTGATGCTAATGTGCCAGACGGACAAACGGCTGAAATGGCTCTACGCTATCCCGAACGGTGGAGCGCGGGATGTGCGAGTCGGCGTCAAGATGAAGGCGGAGGGGGTGAAGCGTGGCGTGGCAGATTTATTCCTGCCACTACCCGTTGGCGATTGGCATGGTTGCTACGTGGAAATGAAACACGGCAAGAACAAACTAACGCCAGAGCAAGCGGAGTTTCTGGAATATGTCCGATCCAAAGGCTATTACACGGCCGTCTGCTATTCAGCGGAAGATGCTTACGCGGAGTTGATGCAGTATGTGGACGGTGCGAAATGACCAGCCTGCCCGATATTATCGACAATAACATCCAAAAGTATGCCAGGGCGATGAGCGCGCAAGTAAGGCTGAAGCTCGCATTGCCGAGCTGGAGGCGGAAATTGACCAACTTACCGCTCACGATGCTACAGAGCGGCAGGATGATAAATGGATTCCGGAGGTGAAATAATGTGTCAATTCTTTAGTTTCGTAACAGATCCAGTCAATCACCCAGCGGAGTATTACCACTTCGACTGGGAGTATCGCAAGG
>Ga0123334_1002763_pt1 | contig 19858 bp, 22 predicted proteins | sample BiotimSIPDNA_FD_89706 | JGI IMG/M metagenome (GOLD analysis project Ga0123334, IMG submission 89706) | Anaerobic biogas reactor microbial communites from Washington, USA - Biogas_R1 time_0 SIP DNA | ecosystem: Engineered > Bioreactor > Anaerobic > Unclassified | place: Washington, USA... | reverse complement strand
TCAAAGCGGGAATTCTGAGCGGTCAGGCCAGGCGCCATCACCAAGGCCACTCACTGTATTTGTATATGTACTCTTACCAGTCATTTTTGTTATATCGGTACCATCGGCAAACACAATAGTTGAGAGGTTTTTATCTTTTACAGTCAGTGTATAGTTTGCGCTTACTGCTTCAAAGCTATCAGTCGATGCTTTATTTGCGGTAATTACCGTTGTTCCAATACCAATTAATGTTACTTCGCCAGTGCTTGCATCAACCGTGGCAATTTCAGGTTTTTCACTGGAGTAGCTAATGGCACCATCGCCAACACCACTTACTGTATTCATATATGTGCCATTACCAAGTATTTTTGTTATATCGGTACTATCAGCAAACTCTATTGTTGAGGCAAGTGGCTCTGGCGCGAGTGGTAAAGTATTCTGACAACCTATATAAAAAAACGCGAGAAATAGTACTCCAAATTCTATAATCCATTGTTTCATCATTGTCACCTTATTAAGTACAATATAACTCAATTAGTGCAACACTGTCGCTCGATGGTGCATATGAGGCAATTGTACCGGTGCCTTTTCCTTCAGATAAATGGTTGTATACAGCTATGCCCGGAGCCAGATATGATGTTGAATGTATGGATATGTCAGATGTGACATGATTGTCCTTCGCGAGTGATTGAATCGACGTATCTACAGAACCATTAGCGATTGAAGGACCAAACACCCTGATCTTGTTGGTATTCTTCGCACTATCACAATCAAGGATCATCGCAAATGCCCCATCAATCCAGTCCTTTTCAAGATAGTCTTTACAGAGTGACGAAAAGTGCGGGTGTAGTGTGTCAAGAAGCGGTATGTGTTCATCAATGAGCAGCACTAGCACTGGAAAATCGGATTCATTCAGCGTGTCAAGTGATGCAATCGCTGATGCCAGTGAGTTTTGACCATCACAAACGGTAAGATTCGGTCCCTTGATCTGAAACTCAAGTGCGATTTTTCCAGCCATGCTGTTATGCACCGACGCTATAAAATGACGCGGGTTGCCAAATCTGGTATCAAAAACAGTATCAAGAAAGTTTTTTGTTTCATCAAGAGCACCAAGTGCGGTTCCCGCAATAATTGACGCCGGATTGATTCCTGTTTCGTTAATTACCTTGTGTGCTGCACTATATGCTATATGCCAGATCCGCGGATCACGGCGTTTCATTGATGCCGGAATACATGCGTTCCAATCCGGAGTTACTGATGGCAATACTAACGATGCTCCTGCGATTCCAAAATATGAACTCATGCTACATCTGCCTTTGAGAAAATAACTGACGCATTGTTTCCACCGAATCCAAACGAATTTTTAAGCACATGGGTCAGCGGTTTGTAAATAGCCTGGGTACCCGGAGCAATTCCGATTTCGTCATCAAGTTGTTCAAAGCCTCCTGTTGGTGGAACAACATTATCGTTAAGTGACATTACTCCGAACACTGCTTCTATTATTCCTGATGCCGCAAGGGTATGCCCCAGGGTACGTTTCATGGAACAGAATGATGGCACAGTACCAAGCACATTACGTATCGCCTTTATTTCGGATTTATCGTTGTCCGGTGTAGCTGTTCCGTGGGTTATAACAAGATTGATTGCTGATTTGTCAATCCCTGATTCGTTGAGAGCACCCTGCATCGATCTGATAGCCCCATCACCCTCAGGATGCGGAGCTGTCATGTGGAATGAATCTGCTGATGCACCCCATCCGTTAACAACAGCATAAACTTTCTTACATCTGTTACGATGTGCACTACCGACAAGCAGCATTGCCCCGGCTCCTTCACCAAGACTGATACCGGCTCTTCTTTTGTCAAAGGGTCTGCATCCGTTCTGGTCAAGCAGCGTGAGACTTCCGAAACCCCGTACTGTAAGTAATGACAATGCATCAGTACCAACCGCAAGGACGGCATCATAGATACCCTTATCAATTAACCGTTTTGCCATACCAATTGCATGAATCCCGGTTGAACAAGCGGTTGACACAGTATGAAAACCGCTTGCGTTGATATCACGGCAGATCTCTGCTGAAATTACACACGGTTCATGTACTGCAAGGTCGCGGCTTTTAATATTCAGGGTCGGATCTTTTTTTAGTTGCTCATAAATCCGCTCGGTGACCGAGATGCCACCAACCGTTGTTGCCGCGACAATACCGATTTTTAAGCCGGCCCTGTCGGTTAGTCCGCTCATTGCTTCAGTGGCAGCTACACGGGCAAGCGACAGGGAACGAAATGAATTTGTAAACCGGCTGTCGACATCGTCGTTGACTGTTGCACATAAAGGCGTACTATTCAACCCTGATTCAAACTGTGTTAATGGCAATACATTATCATCACCTCTGATAATTGATTTGAAACCGCTTTCGCAATCCATTCCGGCGGCGCTTATTGTACCCATTCCTGCAATGTAAACAGGTGCTTTCATGAATCAGTTATTAACCTTGTTATCGGTGATATATTGTGCAAGTGTCCGCAGTGATGCAAAAACTTTACGTCCGGCATTGACATCCGGTACAGTTACACCATAATCCTTTTGAAGAATCACGAGAATTTCCAGTGTATCGATAGAGTCGAGCCCGAGTCCTCCGCCGATAAGTGGGGCGTCAGGATCAATATCCGCAGGTGTAACATCACTGAGCTTGAGCTGGGAAATAAGTTTTGTCTTGAGTTCGTCCATCAACTGATCCATTTGTTGTCCTTTTTGAAGTAGCCAGTAGTAAGTAGTAAGTAGTAAGTAGAAAAAATCTACTGTCTACAATATCTCAAAATAATTTCCAGAACAATTGTCCGTAAATGGAATTACACCTTTCTTTTTACTTCTGAAACACTCAACGGCTTTTAGACAGAAATTGTAATCATTCCGGGGGTTTTCTGCTGATGTAACCAGCGGATTAACCAATTTGCACGGCTGCGCTTGTGGGCTGATGGGTTCTGATGACAAAAGCAGTGCAAAAGCCGCGTCGTCGATAAGTGTGGATTTGTTCAGTTTCTTTCTGTTTGCCGGATCAATCGCCCAGACAGCACAAAAAAGAACGATGGATGCTTTCCCGAGAGTTAGGAGATCTGATGCTGCCGTGAGTGCATCATATACAGGGGAACTTCCCCCGCAAAAGACCCGGTCAGGTCCTTTGAGTTTATAATAAATTGCAATGTCGGCGATTGTTGATGATGGCAGGGTGGCACTGAAGTAAGCCGGGCTTGGTAATGGTCCAAGGGCCGATTCCATAAAAAACATATCGGTCGTAAGTGATCCGTAAGGAATTGCAATCGAAATTCCACTGCGCTCCTGTGGCAGTTCAGTGATTCCCACAAGGGCCAGTGATGCCGCACTGAACGCAAGTTTGTCGGGGAATGCGAGTTTGCCAAAAAGTGGCAGGGGTGTACCAAGCACCTGATCCCGCCGGATCGAATCAATCGTTACCTGTGATGGATCCCAGAGTTTGTGTGATGTCACCGAATAAATACCGCTGTTTGTTATAGCACCGCATCCGTTGATATACATGGTATTCATGACAGCACCTCTCTCAGGATAACCGCACAGTTAAGACCGCCAAAACCGGCAGACAGACAAAGTATGTGCGTTTTGTCAATGGGTTGACTTGATGCGCTGATCTTTACTGGTTCATCGACGCCATGTTCTGAAAAACCAATTGTGGGAGGGAGCATTCCCCGTTTGATAAATTCAGCACTCAGGCAGATTTCAAGCAGTGATCCGGCACCGCTTGTATGACCTATTGCACCTTTTAGCGATAACGTTGGGGGGATATTTTCACCGAATGTACTGAAGAGTGCTTTTGCTTCCATTGCATCATTGTAGTTTGTCGCCGTACCGTGACATTTTACTGCTGCAATTTTATCCGGGGTGATGTGCGCATCGTCAAGCGCAAAGGCTATTGCCCTGTGGAGACCATCACCGGTTCGTGATGGACCCGTGCGGTGGTTGGCGTCATTGGATGTTCCTGATCCGCAGATGACAATGTCACCTTGTGACACATTCTCATAAGTAAGGTGTGCAATCGCGGCTCCGTCACCGAGGGTCAGACCGGTTCGTGTTTTGTCAAATGGTCGGGCAGGTTCCGGGCTGAGTGCGTTAAGTGCATTGAAACCTTTTGTGACAAACTCCGAAATCGTATCATAAGCGAAAATGATTACATCAGTGTATCGTTCGAGCATAAGCTGCTCTTTTGCATAGTCAATCGCGACAGCACCTGACGCACATGCACTTGACATAATGGTTGTATGGACCGGATTGATTGCAAGCGCTTTAACTGCACGAATACATTGCATATCAAGGAGCGATTCACAAATATCATTTGATGTATCACTTCTATAATGTTGTTCCAGTGATGTCAACTCGCCTTTCGCAGCTGCAAAGATAAAGAGCAGGCGATCACCAGTAAATGATGGTGAAAATGATAGTGCATGTAGAGCATTTTCGAGTGTGCGTAAGGTGATATCATCAAACGAAGCATGAGGAACATTAACCCCGAAACACGGGCCTGGTTTAATTGATGAAATCCCGTTATAAAGTGAATCGCATGTTTGTTCCAGATTTCCCGCTGCGCTGAGTATCCGGTAGTTTTTCAGAATAATTTGTTTTGTCATACTATGAAAGAGCCTCACTCCCCGGCCCCCTCTCCGCAAGCGGCAGAGGGGGAGAAGAACTTTTTAAACCCGCAAAGCGGGCCTGATTTCCTGCTCCCCCTCTATCACTTGTGGAGAGGGGGCCGGGGGGTGAGGCCGTTCTTACCTCCTTTACCGTACAAGAAACTCCCACAAGGGGCCCTGAATACCTTTTTGTCTAAGTTTTTTCATAATGGCAACTAATTCCGGTGGTGCATCATCGATCATCCAGTTGGGCATCTGCTCATGGAATGACTGCAGCAGTGTGTTGATTGTTTCTTTTGTAATTGATGGTGCGATATAAAAAAAAGGTTCCAGTAAATTTGTGTCCGTTGTGATTAAATGCTCATCAAGAGCCCTTTTGTAAAGAGCTGTGTCAGGATACAGGCGCATCCCGACAAATGGAAAAATAACAGTCTTTTTGAGCTGTCTGGAATTTATAAATGATTCAGTTAATGTCGTTTCGGTTTCGCCAGGACCGCCGCATATTAAAAAGTGCGCATAGTTGATACTGTTAATTCTTGCCCACTCACTTGCATTATAAATATCCCTAAATGTAAAGTCTTTGCCGTATGCGTCAAGAACAGTATCGCTGAAACTGTCGGTGCCAAACTCGATATGGGTCAGTCCTGCTTTTGCCAGAATTGCCATCATGGATTCATCAAGATTGGATGGTTTAAGAAAACAGCTCCACTTTATTTGTATATTGCGACTGATCAGTTCTTCACAAAATGCGTAAACGTGATCTTTACTTGTATTGAAAACCGAATCAACCATGAAAAAATAGGAGTGACCCCGTTTTTTCGATTCCAAGAGCTCATTAACGACGTTCTTTACAGGACGGTATCGGGGTACACGCCCCTCAATGACCGGATAGGTGCAATAACAGCACCGGCACGGGCAACCGCGCTGTGACTGGATATTGATCACCCCGCTGCTTTCGCTGTAGTACGATTCAAATGATGGTTCTCTGAGTGCATCGGGGATTTTATCGGGATCAATATTCTTGCATGGATTACACTGTATTCCTGAACTGTTCCTGAATACCAGGCCAGGGATCGAAGTTAAGTCATCATGTGAGAATGATCCCCTGGAAAGTGTATCAAGAAGCATGACAAGCGATACTTCTCCCTCACTGACAATACCATAATCGGCGCCGGTTAAATTGTAAAGATCTCCGGGAAACAGTGAAAATGCACTGCCGCCGATAATGACCGGTGCCTTGCAAACAGCTCGCACCCGTAACGTTGTTTTTTCCAGTTCCGGAATGAAATACACCGGATTATCAATACGGATATCATCAATATTACGCATGGAGAGACAAACAAAATCAGGCTGATATTCGCATATTTTTGATTCAAGCTGCTGATCGCTGACCCCCAGATCAAAAAAAACGACATCGTAGTTACGGTTCGATAATGCAGCACCAAGATGCGAGATCCCGAGTGGATAAACAGGGTAGGGGTAGACACATTTATTGATGCTTACAAGCAGAACTTTTTTCAAAACGACTCAATTCCGTAAATACCCGCGTTGTTGTTAGTGTTTGTGAGACCAGGTTACCGGTATACAACACAACAGTCTGTTTTTAAGGCCAGGTTATTAAAAGTAATATTTTTACTTTGATTTTGGAATGTAAAAGTGTGTTGTAAGAAAACTTATTCCATAGCACTGGCTTGTTTTACCGATATCTTCAGGCATACCTATATTCAATTTTGCTTGCACCTTATTCTACCTGGAGATGATAAATTTTTAATTGATGTATTGTTTTTAACTCTAATGTAGAGATAGGAATCCTCAATGATTAGGGTGTCATTTCGGAATTTTCTGATGTGATAGTAATATTTATTTTTTTTACCATAACTTTGAACAAAGATACAGGTATCTCTGGTTGTGTTCTTAGCAGTGATTATTTGAGCAACAGGATAACAAGTATCAATAATGTGAAAGAGCGAATCAAATTCGCGAATTCTAATCCCCGAGAATAGATTGTTCTTACGCATGGTAATAACTGTATTTGGAAAACGGGTTATTTCATAACTGTCCCTGCAATGTTCAAATACACGATAACGAACGTCAAGTTTATTCGGATTAATAAGACTATTTTTGCATTCCCATTTTCCAAGTATTGTTGACGGTATTGACGACACATTAACGACCTGACTGTTAGCAGAGTTAGGTATAATCATAACTGTTAAGAGTACTAATGTTAATACTGTATTCATAATGGTGTATCCAATAGATTAACGCCTAAAATTGTTTTGGAAAATTCACATACGTTTCTATAAAATGGTTTTCCGGTAAGGCCATTAATACCTCCATGATAATCGGTATATTCAATTGCATCAATTATACCATTATCATCATATAGATAATTTCTAAAGATCACCGAATGCCCACCGCTTTCAAATAAATTTCCAGCGTCTGCACTATGCCAGATTTGTAGTAGAGCACCACGTTTTAAGTCTCCGTTCCATACTTCTTTATTGTCAACTGTTTGGCCATACCCATGTCGTGCAAACGGTCCCCCTGCACCATATCCCATAAATGGAACGTATCCGCCCTGAGTTGATGCGATTCGGTGGTCAACGTTTTTATTAGAGACTGTCAAGTCAATTACTCCTGAGCCGGTAATATCAATGTATGCTCTCTGTGCCCGTGATGCAGAGGTCGCATAACAGACTCCTTCACAATTATTGTATATATTCGCTTGTTCCTGACTTAATTTAATTTTTGAGGGGTCTGCGGTATTCCAATCCGGAGGGTCGTATCCCACTGGTGCATTGGGTAATGAATCGATATTATTGATTAACCGGAATCCAACTGCTGAAGATCCAAGTACGTTTATATCAATCTTTCCACAATGAATGTTATTTAATTCACCACGATTATTATCGTTGTCATCATTTGCATAAAAATTGATTGAGAATGACCTGTCTGTATGGCCTGTTATGTTTATGGGTAATTGAAATTGCTGTCCATATTTTACTTTAAATGTATTGCCATTGGTAAATTGAACATCTGCAGTTGGTGGTTCTATTACAGCTTCTACAATACCGTCTTCATCACTGGTTCCAAATCCTTTTTCCACATTCAAGGGGAGGATTAGTAGGCCTGGTAACGTAGTAAAGGTATATAAATTTATTCTTCGTTTATTTTCATCAATTTTATCAGAAAGTGTAACTCCTTCTGCTTGTTCAACAAGTTTTATACATCTCGGTCTTGAATACGCGCTGCGATTAAATTTGATAACAGGTATAAATTCGTCACGGTCGAATAGCGGCCTCAGAACAATACGATCAATTGATGATTCAATGATTTCCCATTTTATAGGCATAAGTATTCCCGATGTGCTGTAGATGTTATCTAAGGTGAATAAAAATTTTTAAACGGAAATTCTTTAACTCTACAAAATCTAAATCAACAATCGCATTCCCGCAAGATAAAAAATTAAAAAAAGGTGGAAAACATTAAGCTGAGGTACTATTTTCTATTTTACGGATCTAAATGGCAAAATCGTCATAAACTGATGCTATGTGTTGATTCGCCCGGTGCAGGATATTCAATAAAAGGAAACAGCAGCATGATAACAAGACCTCAGGTGAAACTTACAGGTGCAGATCTTACCGTTGAAGACATCGTCGCCATAGGGATTGGTGATAAAACAGTTTCGATCGATAATGATGCTCTTGCCCGTTGCAAGGCATCAAGGGATTTTCTTGAAAACGAAGTTGCACAAAAACGGATTATTTACGGGGTAAATACCTCATTTGGACCAATGTGTAACAAAATTATCAATGATAACGAGATCGAGGCGCTTCAGATCAACCTTATCAAAAGCCATGCAGCGGGTCTTGGTGATCCTCTGAAACCCTATATTGCTTTAGCAGTGATGGCGGTCAGGTTAAATACGCTTGCCAAAGGTTTTTCCGGGGTGAGAATAAGTCTTTTGGAACATATTCGTGATATGATCAATGCCGGTATTGCACCCTACATTCCTGAATGCGGCAGCGTGGGTGCATCAGGAGATCTTATCCATCTTGCACATATGGCACTGGCGATTATCGGTGAGGGAAAAGCGTATTACAAAAAGGAACTACGTCCTGTCGCCGATATCTTCCGTGATACCGGTATCACTCCTTACCGCTTGTCATTTAAAGAGGGCATTGCTCTGATGAACGGAACTGCCGCAATGACTGCTATCGGGGCATTTGCACTGTTTGGTGCAAAGAAACTGCTGCGTATCGCATGTGTCAATGCAGCCTTTGCGGTTGAAATATTCGGCGGTATCGATGATGCCTTTGATGAAGACTTGCATAGTGTAAAGCCTCATCCGGGGCAGGTTAAAATTGCCGATATCATTCGCAAGTTGTATAAGGGGTCAAATAATATCACGCTGCGCAGCGAGATGCACGATCTGATCAGAAATCAGGAAACTGACGGGCTTGTTTACGAAACAAGTATCAACGTTCAGGATGTCTATTCGATACGATGCATACCGCAGATACTCGCACCGGTATGTGAGGCTATTGACTCCGTGACAAAAACGGTTGAAATAGAAGCAAATTCATCAAATGATAACCCGATTATTATTCCTGAAAAGAAAAAGGTGATTCACGGAGGTAATTTCCACGGACAGAGTATCGGGTATGCCATGGATATGCTTGCGATGGCTGTTTCTGAAATCTGTACATTGTCGGAACGAAGACTCAATAAGCTCCTTGATAGTAGTCTCAATGAGGGGCTACCGGAACATCTGATTGCGGGGGTTACAGGGCTCACCATGGGATTTATGGGTGCACAGTACCTTGCGACATCAACAACCGCAGAAAACCGTCAGCTGGCAAACCCGGTCAGTACATTATCAATCTCCTGCAATGCATCAAACCAGGATGTCGTCAGCATGGGAACAATTGCGGCACGTAAAGCGTTCAAGTCGGTATCAAATGCAAAACATGTTATCACTCTTGAAGTACTCGGGCAGCTGCAGGCACTGTATTTCCGTAAATGTGAAAGCCGTATGGGTAAAGGAACGTCATCAATTTACAAAATGTTGAAGAAGGATTTTCAGGTGTACGATAACAGCCGCGTCTTCCATGATGACCTCGCGAAATTCAGGAAAATCCTGTTTTCCAGCCAGATGTTTGATGATCTTGAGGGGTACTGCTGATAATATGTTTCGAGGGCAGTTGGTTTGTCAATTAATACGGTAATATATAAAAACGGTCTCCAGTGCAGAACACACCGGAGACCGCTTTGTAAATTAACAAAGTGTCTATTGATCAGACTTTAATTACAATCCGTTGAATCGCCTTCGTTGGACACTTGGTCTCACAAATGCCGCAATCGGTACATTTCTTGTTGTCAATTCTTGCAAGGTTTTTAACCATCTCGATCGCCTGTGACGGGCAGTTTTTAACACATAGACCGCAGCCGATACATCCCGCTTTGCAGTAACGCTTGACAGCTGGGCCTTTATCATTTGAATAACACTTGACAATAGGCTTTTTGTTCTTTGGAACAATCGAAATGATTTTTCTCGGGCATGCCTTGACACATATACCACAGGCAACACACTTTGATGAATCCACCTCAGCAAGTCCGCGTTCATTAATGTGTATTGCGTCAAATGGACATGCTGCTTCACATGACCCATACCCAAGACATCCAAATGGACACTCTTTATCGCCGCCGCCCACTGCTGCTGCGGCAACGCAATCCGGAACACCGCGGTGCTCGAATTTTTTCTTTGACATTTCAGTATCACCGCGACATGCGACAAATGCAACTTTCGGTTCTGCTTCACCCATCTCTTTACCGGTGAGAGCTGCAATCTTTGCTGCGGCTGCTTTACCCGCAGGAGTGCAGAGTGCTGGTGATACATCCGGTTTGTTAACTACAGCTTCGGCATACTGATGACACCCGGGGAAGCCGCAGGCACCACAATGTGCATGTGCCAGATGTTCTTCAACCTGTTCTACCTTTGGATCTGATTTTGTATAGAAATATTTCGCAATCAATGCAAGCGTTACACCAAAAACAAGTGCAAGACCGGCAAGAAATGTTGCCGCTGTTGTCAATAATTTAGGTACGTTGATATTGTCTGCGCCCTCGGTGCTCATTGCAGATCCAACACCGGCTTCAAAAATCGGTGTCATGTGAGAGCCGGCAAACTGCAGTATGGTACGTGTCAGCTCTATTCCTGTCTGCAGTAATGATACTGCACTATCTATGTATTCCATTATTCCTCCAATAAAATAAAGCCCCAGGTAATTCTTCGATAGTTTACTTAGTGAGAAATCAGCCCGGAGAAACCTGAGAATGCAAGTGCGACCATGCCGGTGATGATAAATGCAAGCGGCAGTCCTTTGAATACTTTGGGAACATTTGCAACTTCCATACGTTCACGTAAACTTGCCATAACGATCAGTGCAATTGCAAAACCGAGGCCGCTGCCAAGAGCAAGTGCTATACTTTCGAGAAAACTATGTTTTTCGTCAACGTTAATGATCGGCACCGCAATAATGATACAGTTAGTCGATATCAGCGCAAGGTACACACCAAGTTTATGGAACAGTGCTGGAGCAATTTTTTTCATGATTGTATCACTTGCCTGAACAAGACCCGCAACTACCCCGATAAAGACGACAATCTTCAGAAACTGCAGATGTAAAGGGACCATCAGGTAGTTAAAAATAATCCAGCTTGCCGCAGCACTGATTATCATAACTGCAGTAAATGTAATACTCATACCCACAGCAGTTTCAGTTTTCTTTGAGACACCAAAGAAAATGCAGAGACCAAGGAATCGTGTAAATACAAAGTTATTAATCAGTGAACTTGCGATCACTATTTCAAATAATTTTAAAAATTCATGACTCATGATTTATGCTCCTGCGCTTAAGCGGCTTTTTTCGAAAATTTTTGATCGAGATAGTTAAACAGTGCCATCAATAAACCTGCAGTAATAAATCCTCCGGCTGGAAGAATCATGATAAGCAGCGGTTTAGATCCAAAAAGTAATGGAAAATCAAGGATCGTACCCTTCCCAAGGAGTTCACGAACTGCGCTGATTGCTACTAAAGCAAGCATAAAACCGGTACCGCGCCCGAGGCCGTCAAAGGCCGATTTTATAATACTGTTTTTACTTGCAAAGGATTCCGCAGCCGCGAGTATTGATGCAAACGCGACAATCAATTGAATATACAATCCAAGTTTCGCATACACTGCCGGAGCATACGCCGCACACAACATATCAGTAACAGTTACCCAGCCGGATATTACCAGCATGAAAATCGGCAGACGGATTCTCGGATGTATTGCTGAACGCATTGATGAAACGGTGATGTTCACCATGGTTTGCACAAATAGCACCGCAATGCCCATCATGAAACCGTCCCTGACCGTTGATGTCACCGCAATTGCAGGACATAAGCTGATCGCCTGACGAAAAATGGTGTTTTCCTGAATAATTCCTCTGAAAAACAGTTCTGAATTTTTATAATCGCTGCTCATTATTCACCTGCCTGATTCTGCAATACTTTGCTTAATTCAATAAGTCCGTCACGCTGCCCGTTGACTACTGCACGACTTGAAATTGTCGCACCGCTTACAGCCTGAATCTTGTCGGTTCCTTCTGATTTGACAATCTCCATATTGGCAGCTCCTTTACCATAAAAACGTTTCTGGAAATCGGGTGTTTCGACAACATCACCAAGTCCCGGTGTTTCGGCATGACCGAGCACACTGATATTGGTGATTTTTTGATCTTTGTCAACTGCAAGCATTGTATGAATGAAACTGGAATACCCTTTCCCATAAGACTCTACAACATATCCAAGGAGTGCGCCGTCTTTGCCAAAAACTTTAAATATTTCTGCGGGATGATCTGCAGCAGTCCACTCTGATAGCAGCTCGACTTTATCTGCTCCGTCAAACATTTTCATCAGGACGGACATTTTCTTTGCGTTTGCATTTTTTGCGATAATCGGAATGGTCTTTGCGTAAACAGCAACAATCAGCAGTCCTCCGATTATATAAGTAAGCACGAGCTTCCAGGTAATGTTGAAAATCTCTTTTGAACCCATGTTTTCACTCATGATTTATTTCCTTTCACTTTCACTGCTCCAAAAACAGCAGGTTTGAATGAACGGTCGATCATTGGCGCGAAGCAGTTCATGATAAGTATTGAGAACATGACGCCTTCCGGGAAGCCGCCTTTGAGTCGAATTAGCATTGTAAGAAAACCGCAGCCGATACCGAAAATGATCTTTCCCTTTGAAGTCATCGGGGAGGTAACATAGTCTGTTGCCATGAAAAATGCTCCGAGCATCATTCCTCCGCTTAATAGATGAAGCAGGGGATCACCGGCAAAGAATGCTCCACCATGTACTTTTGCACCAAAGATCCATGCCATGAGTGCTGCAGTGCCAAGAAATGCAACCGGTGTATGCCAGGTGATTATCTTTTTTGCAAGAAGGAACACGCCGCCAAGTAATAATAAAATGATAGCAGTTTCACCAATACAACCGCTTCTGTTACCAATCAGTAAACTACCATATAAATTTGCCTTATCACCGAACGCTTCAATAAGTTTATCATAGCCTTCAAGCTTAAGTAAGCCAAGCGGTGTTGCCTGGGAAACCGCATCGATTGCACCTTTTGTAATAAGATCATTGACAGGTTCAGTCCAGGTGGTAAGAATTTTTGGAAATGATACAAGCAGGAATGCACGGGCGAGCAGTGCCGGGTTGAAAAGATTAAATCCAAGTCCTCCAAAGAGTTGTTTTGTAAGAACAATCGCGACAAGTGTTCCAACAAGTGGTATGTAAAAAGGAACTGTTGGCGGAAGATTCATCGCCAGAAGCAAGCCCGTCAAAAACGCACTTCCATCATTAACCGTTACTTTCCTTTTTGTCATTTTTTGATAACAATATTCAAACAAAACTGCGCTAGAGATACACAGGAAGAGCACAAATATGCCGGGAAGACCGAAATAAAAAGCACCTAGTAACGCGGCCGGCGCAAGGGCGATATTGACAGTCCACATAATTCCAGCAGTAGAATCTTTACTTTTAATATGCGGACTGACAGAGAGGTATGCTGAACCCGGAACAGCCATAACTAAAGGCTGCTCTGCAGGTTTCACTGATTCTGTAGTTGTTGACATTGTATATTACAATCCTTTCAATAATTTACAAAAAACACTATCCTCTTAGTACCATCTTGGTTGCTTTGATAAACTGCACTATCGGACGTCTTGACGGACATATAAAGGTACAGGATCCGCATTCGAAACATGCATCGATGTTGTATTCTTTCGTAGTTTCATATTGACGCTGTTCGGCAAGCAGACTAAGCATGAATGGCTGTAATCCCATCGGACAGGCCTTGACACAACGGCCGCACCGGATGCAATTGAGATACTCATCACCGCCACTTGCAATTCCTTCAGGTAAAGCGACAATGCCGGATGTGCCTTTTATTACCGGTAAATCAGTAGTATGCATCGCAAACCCCATCATGGGACCACCACTGATAATTTCTGCTGCTTTACCTTTAATGCCACCGCATGCTGCAATAAGTTCTGCAACATTAGAACCAATCGGGGCTCTGAAGTTCTTCGGTGTTGTAATCGATTCGCCGGTGACCGAGACTATGCGTTCAATAAGAGGACGGCCAAGCTTTACTGCTTCGTAAATCGCAAACATTGTGCCCACGTTCTGAACAACAACACCGACATCCATCGGAAGACCACCAGGCGGCACCTCGCGGTTGAGTGTTGATTTAATAAGAACTTTTTCTGCCCCCTGAGGATACCTGACATTAAAAGATTCAATAGTAATGTCGCTTTGGCCTTTTGTTAACTCTTTAAATTGATTTACAGCATCGGGTTTGTTGGATTCAATACCGATGACTGCTTTTTTTATGTCAAGAACTTTAAGTAGCATCCGTATTCCTTCAAGAATCTCTTTTGCATGTTCAAGCATAATGCGGTAATCTGCTGTTAGATATGGTTCGCACTCAACACCATTGATCACCAGTGTGTCAATCTTCTTGTTGGCCGGGGGATTTATTTTAACATGTGTCGGGAATGTTGCACCACCCATGCCGACGATTCCGGCATTAGTGATCCTTTCAATAATTTCTGCTTTGGAAAGCGATTGCCAGTTACTGCACGCATTGCATTCAACCCATGTATCAGTGTCATCATTTTCAATAAGTGCTGCCGCAGCTTTTCGTCCAGTTGCGAGAAGTGCCTCGGTAATTTTAATAACTTTTCCGCTGACCGGAGAATGAACTTTTGCAGAAACCATTCCCCCAGCTTCACCGATAAGCTGCCCTTTCTTTACTATCGCGCCTTCCTCAACAATAAGTTTTGCCGGAGCACCGATGTGTTGCTGCATAGGGACAAGTACTGTTTTGGGAACAAACCTTTCAATCGGCATGTTTTGAGAAAGAGACTCGTCATTATGAGGATGAACGCCGCCCTTAAATGAAAAACTGGACATGTTGAAAATCTCCGTTAAACGACAATGATTAAGTATCCAGATGCTATATAGCCTGAATCAGGCATAAAATATTACATGGAGCCCGGACTAATGTTGAAAGTCAAGGTCAAATAAGATAATCGTACAATAATACTTTTGTGTAAAGATATCTGTTTGCAGATCCCGTCTGCTGCTTTAGACATAATCATAAAAAGATAAGGCCTGTGATCTGTCTGTCAGAAGAGAATCCTGTGTTCATGGTCAGGATTAACAGATACCAGTAATTACCAGGTGGTTCTTTGAGCTGTTTGACAACACGGCACTACGACACCTGTAAAAATTATTATTTTGTCACCATGAACATACTGCATAAAACAATTATGATCATGGCACAAAAGTATTATTCTGTCTTGCATCCGCATTCAATTGAGATTGAATGAAGTTTTAATGCTTCATCATTATCTTTTGTCTTGGAAAAAACCTCTTGAAATTCCTCACAACTGCTGAAATGGTATTTCTCAAGACATTTCTGTTTGCTTTGACAGCCTAATGCGAATACAAGTGCAACACAGGTTACGACCAAACCTAATTTCATTGCGGCTCCTTTTTTGTTTGTAAAGAAGTGGCTTGAAGTATTGATAAATCACGGAAATTCGTAGGAGAAACTCCGTTTTTACATTGAACGATAGTAATGTCATTAACCATTTTAACCGCGCCATTGGGGAAGAATTTACTTAAGTCGTCAGTGTCAAATGTGGTGTACAGTTTGCCACCCGTCTCAAGTCCTTTTTCTGTAAGGCGAATAATCCAGGTCGAATCAGGGGATGGATTTGCATAGCAGGTATCGTACCCTGCAAAAACCTGTTGAAGAATCTTATTGTCGAGTGTGAGCAGTGATGCATTGTCTTTGTTTGATGCAAATGCTCTCAGGTATGATGTGTATGCGTGGGTGAACACCGCAGTGTCGACGCTATCCTGTGGAAATTTATACGTAATTACACGCCACACTATTCCGTTATCTTTAATTTCAATTCTATCAAAAACTGCCGGATTGATACTATCGGCAGCTTTATCACTTACCCAGAATCCTGCAATTAATTTCCCAACGGAATCTTTCTGCGATTCACTAAAAGGATCTAATTTTTTGTTGTTTTCTATACCGGCTTTGTACTTCGCATAATCATTAATATCTGCTTTTTTACTGAGATTATTAATTACAAGCGCCACAATAACCATCATTACGACACCAAGTGCTGCTTTCATATAGCTTGAACTGCTGCGAGCCATAGTTTCCTCCTGGAAGATTGTGTACTATACCTGAACTCTGCTTTTACCTGTTAAACCGTTTAATCTACAGATATGTTACACAAGTCTGGAATTTAGCTCAAAAACTTCTTATTCAAATAATTCTAAAATAATTAAAAATCACTACTCGAAGCTATTAGTATTATTATAAAAAGGTGGGGAATTTATTGTAATTGTCCGGAAAATAAAAAAGTCATTGCACAGTTTTGTAGTAAATCGAATTGAAATAAGTTATGCAAATTATACAGTATCACAATCCCGTACTGAAAGGTGTGGCTTATTGTGAAATGGGATACATTAAAATGGCGGTAGTGCAATTCAGATTCAGTTTGAGGTAAAGAACTACTTGTTTATAAATCTTCCGTTTGATAGAAGTATCAGTTTGGTGTGTGTCAATGAAATACTGATTTTCACGGACACACAATAGTTTACGGGAAACATCATTTATCTTCCAATAACCACTGGAATAGTATGAACCGCTGCTCCACTGCCAAGTTTAAGAAAGTAAAAACCAGGAGATATCTGACTATTGAATGATACTCTGACTCCACCTGAAATAGCGTTTATATGTACAGGACAGAATTTTCCCGATGTAGTAACGATTTTTACATTGTCAATATTACTCCACGGGATTATTGTAAGAGAGGTGGCAGTGTTTTTTGTAATCCGGAATGTTTGAGCGGATTGTTGATACAGGTTTTTTACGCCGACCAGATCTATCGATTGAGTAAAGGCCTTATATTCCGCATTAATTCCAGCACATGTTGCAGCTTTTACAGAACGAACAGAGTTGACATTGTCGACTCCCCAGACTCCTGACTGTGTATCTTTATCGTACCAGGAATTATAACCGAGAACATGCTTCTGCAGTGTCCAGTATTGAACTCCACCGTTACTTGATTTGTCAAGTGAATCGAATATTGCCGTAATTGTTTCGTTATCGATAGTAATGATACCCTGCTCGCGCATCCATAATAACTCAACCCTGACTGCATCGGCAAAATAAAAATTAGACCTGGTAAGTGACGTCGCTTCGAATTTATCTGGATCAACAATAATGCCCATGCAGTTCAGCGTTAATGACTGCTGATAGGACAGACCATAACTGCCGACAAATACCATCGCGTCATTTGAATAGTGACTTCTGTACCGGACTGCAATACCAGCATCAGAACTGTCCCGTAAAAATTGAGTATCATTGGTTCCCAGACTTTTAAATTTTGTCAGGTCAATAGATTCCTGTGATGTAAATGCAACACCTTCAATGTTTGATGGTGATGGACAGGCCCAGATTGTACCGGCGGTTATGCCGGCAATTATTAATACAATTATTTTCTTCATAAGAATCACTCCAGATTTAAAATGTTTACGACGTCTCAATCATGGCCATGCTTGTAAACGTTATGTATTTGTATTTCAGTTCCTATTTAAGGTTCAGTGTTACTGATCTATCGGTATCTTCTGATAGATTTACCGTTGCCGAATCAGAAATGACGCCTTTTATCCAACGACTCACGAGATATGAATGAATGGTAAATGTTCCTTTCGGAATATTTTGAATGCTGAACGTACCGCTGCTGTCACTTGTCGTTATAAAAGGGGTTCCCGGTATGTACACTAGTGCATTGACAATAGCAGCACCATCATTCGAGGTCGTTCCATTAATGGATGCAACACCCTGAAACGCAGTACCAGTATCTGGTTTATTACTACTATTACTGATGTTCTGTATGATTGCTGCAGAATCAATACCTGAAGAATAAGTATAAATAGTATACGTTGACAGTGGACAATCAGAGATCGTGAATCTTCCATAAGTATCGGCTGTAACAGTGTCAGCAAAACCGGTTCCGGAGTCTGGATTGTATGTTGACGAGAAGCAATAAACCCGACTTGATGGTGTTGTGGTACCTAGGAATTTATTGTCTACAACTGCAACAGTAATGCCATTGGTCGTTTCAGAACCTGCAATTGGTGTGGTACTGCAATAGGTTAATGCCAGTAGTAAACATGATATCAGCAGTTTGTAAAAATTGATAGTCATTGAGTATTAACTCCGGTTAGTTGCAGTTGTCAATGGAAATGTCTGCATGTTGATTTGATATACCCTGTTTGCGCCTTTGTCTGATTCTTCAATACGGGAAAGTTCTTCCCGTGTATTTTTTAACAGATCACGGACTTTTTTTAAACCCTCTTCGGAATAACACATTGTCATGGTGGAAAAGTCACGTTCTTCTTTTGGGAAACAATCCATGGCATCAATGGCTTTATTTAACATCTGCTGTTGAAATGTTTTTATTGCTGCACCATTCCACTTCTCTCCTGTAGTAATGCTGTTTTCTTTAACGGTGTATATATCATTGTTCTTTTCAACAAAACCGAGGTTGACAAGCAGGTTGATTGCCCGTTTGGCCTCATGTACCGTTATTGACGGAACAAGAGAAGCCGCAAGCTTTTTATAGTCACTGTCAAAACGGTGTATTCTGAGATATTCACGGATCGCTGTAAAAAACCATTTTTCATAGAACTCGTAATGAGCGTCTGGTACAGTGCGGGTCATACCGCTGCGTATCATGATTAGTGATCTGTAGGCAGTGTGTCTGTTTTGCTCAGATTTTGATTGGCAAAATTGAACCAGTGCCCGAAAATACTCAGCTTCCTTTTGGCGCAAGCCGAGGTAGCTGATAAATACCGGAAGCATAGTACTACTGATATTTCGGTCACCATTCATTATACGAATAATCGTTGCAGAATTAACCTTTAAACGATCTGCCATTGCGCGCAGACTGAATTTTGGATTCCGGGATTTGCGCTCAGCGAAATCATCCTGTAAGTATTGGCGGATGTCAAAATACGTATAAATGTTCGGCATACAGGCGATCCTTGTGTTGTGCAACCCTGATCAGCAAAATATCCGGTCAGGGAATTGTTGTACTGCTTTCATTATTAATATAGCACAGAATCAGGGAAACGTCAATATGATGAGTGCATAAAGTGATGACATAAAATGGCATCAGTATAAACAGTGTAACTACCATATAAAACAATGTGATAATAAAAATAATACATTTAAGTAAATTTGAATAAGAGCAATAAAATGACATCATTTTATATGCCCGTTCAGAATTGAATACAGGAATCATCAGAAGCCAGTAGAGTTCGCCAGTGATTTGACAAGGATAAATATGTTTGCACACATAGTATTGATCAACTGTCTTTCAGTATGCCATTACTTAAAAATTCATATTATAAGGTTCCTATCGGATTTCGAAATCCGCATGTTCAAAGTGTTTTCCCACTTTAACAAAAAACTGCTTTCCGGTGGAGAACGCTGAGAAAAGTGCGTTCCTTTACCTGGAAACTCCTGAACATGGAGGGCATGTTGGATTTATTCGATTTGACAAAAACGGC
>Ga0123334_1002762_pt1 | contig 19864 bp, 6 predicted proteins | sample BiotimSIPDNA_FD_89706 | JGI IMG/M metagenome (GOLD analysis project Ga0123334, IMG submission 89706) | Anaerobic biogas reactor microbial communites from Washington, USA - Biogas_R1 time_0 SIP DNA | ecosystem: Engineered > Bioreactor > Anaerobic > Unclassified | place: Washington, USA | collected... | reverse complement strand
TTACCGCAATGGAATGGGCCCCGATTTCCGTTACTGCAGAGCCTGTAAATAAGAGTTTTGTATCAATTATGGCAAACTCACTTGATGCAGATACATTTATATATGATAAAAGCAGACAGCGCATTGTGCGTTGGAGGCCATCGATGACAAATGCAACTGATAATGACAAATGGGTTGAATATAATTCTGATGATGCATTCAATTTTTTGTTTACACCAGGAAAAACACTTTGGATAAAATCCATAAACAATATGAGAATGTCGTATGGTTCAGCAATTATACCTGCGCCTATTGATACTTTCAATATAGTGCTAAAGAAAGGGGAATGGACTGATTTTTCACTACCCTATAATTTCGATATTTATGTCGGTGACATTATGAATGCAACAAAAAATACAGATACTGACATATCAGGAATTGAATTATACGAATGGGAAAAAACAGGGACAGCATACAGTACAAAAGCATTATATTTGCCCGGAATCTCTGCAGTTACATCATTAAATACTATACTAAAGGCTGCTGGTGAATTTACAGTATATAATAACGGGGATCATGATATCACCATGCGAATTCCACCGATGTGTACGCCATTATCTTCATTGGGGATGATAGCGTTAAATAAAAAATCAAGTTCACTACACCAGTGGTGTGTAAAGCTTGGGTTTTCTGACAATACGGGAAATGAATTTTCTTCAATATATTGCTCATCTCTACCGGAAAGCGGTAAACCACGTTTTTACAAATCAGCACCAACCTTTTCACCTGTTTATGCAAGACTTGTTGATCAATCAAGTGGAAATCATTATGCACATGCGGCAAATGGAGATCCTGTAATCGGTGGGGTATCATTTGTAGTAACATGTTCAAATACATCTGAAAATACTTCTCAAGTAAAAGTTTACAAGACTATAGTGTCAGAACTTCCAGAAGGTGTAAAGGCTGTATTGTACTTTGGAGAAAACTATTTTGATTCAACTAATTTAGTTGCTCACGAAATGTCAATTTCTGCAGGTGAATTAAAAACAGGGTATTTGATCATTGGAACAGAAAATTATATTACAAGGTTTATTAAAAATCTAAATTCAGAATTCATCTTCAGGCCATACACACAGAATCATTCTTTAAGAATCAAATATTTTCTGCCTGTTGAAGTAAATAAATTGTCAGTACAAATATTAGATCTTAAGGGCAGATGTGTTGATTGGGTGGTAAAAAATAAGAACTATTATGCCGGGGAAGGAACACTTAGAGTAGATCGTCATTTTACATCCGGTTTCTACATAATCAAGATAAAGGCTGACAATTCTTTTACGAAGGAAACTTTTAAACAGAACATTAAGTGGATGTTTGTTAAATGAGTAAAAATTAAATAATATTAAGGTTTTTTCTGAGTATTTCCAAACATTTAACAATCTGTTTCGCTGTTTCAGAAATAAACGGTTCCTTGAAAAGATTTAAATGATTTGATGTTATATTTTGAATTTTAAAACATTTAGGATCTACCAAATGACGCCAACCATTTGATTCATGAAATGGATATGTTATGCCAAATTGTTTGGGTGGCAGCTTCTCCGTACATTTAAGTAAAATGAGATTAATACCAAGTGGTAATGGTTTATATTTCTTAACAGCACTGTAATTAAAGGTAGCGACTAAATTTAATCTGTTACTATAATCATCAGAATGTTTGATGCGTTGTATTTTCTTAAATAATCGTAAATACAGATTTTTTTTAATGCGTTCAAATATATAGTCGGGGCCAAGGATAAAGCTATTTTTAATATGTGCTTTAATACGTTGAGCGATTGTCCACTTATTTACTTCAGGATTAATGGTGTCGATTAATATAACCCCGGCAATATTTTCTTTACTTACTATCAATTGTCTGGCAATTTCATATGCAACAAGTCCACCCATAGAATAACCTCCAAGATAATAAGGGCCATAGGGCTGTACTTTGCGAATATCATTTAAAAACTCCACAGCCATATCTTCTATCGTTTCATGAGGCTTCAGAATTCCGTCTACACCACGATGCTGCAATGCATAAAAAGGTTGTTGGTTTCCAATAAATAAGGATAGTTTTTGAAGTTCCATTGGATTTCCACCAACACCTGAAACACAAAAAAACGGTGGTAGATCGCCTGAAGTTTGCATTTTCACTACGGAATTCCATGTGTAAGAACTGGTGGTTGTTGCTGTTTTATCATTTTCATTGTTTTTTATTTTTAAGTCTTTAACAGAGTTTTCTATATGCTTATCAATATACGCCGCAAACTTCCGAATAGTACTATACTCAATCAGTATCGAAAGCGGAAGCCGTAGATTATACTTATTAAAAACCTCGTTAAAGATCTGAACTGCGAGAAGTGAGTGACCGCCAAGTTCATAAAAATCATTTTCTACTGTAATATCGGGAACACCAATAACCTGTTTCCAGACTTCCAGCAGAAATTTTTCAGTATCGTTTTGTGGTTCAGAATTACCGGTATTTAAAGACGAATTGCAATTATCAACAATACAGTTTTGATCAAAATACTCAACAAGTTCGCTTAAAAATGCCTGAAGCCATTTTTGACTGGCACGATCTGCATTGCAATGTGCAATGAACTCAAGGAAATCGCCGGAATCGACGATGTTTACTTCAAGATCAGTCAGAATAGAACCTTTGTTGACATGATGGTATGACGTAAGCGAGCTACCAAAATTTAGCTCGTCTTTTGAGTACTTATGGGTATATGTCAATCTGATGCCGAGCAGATGTTGTACGTTATCGTCAATGAGATCAAGTTCTCTAAAAATCTCCTCGAAACCAATACTTGTAGTACTGCTGTTTTCAAGAATCCGCTTATGGCAATAACGGCAAAGCCCTGAAAAATCAATATCACTACTGGTTTGTATCCGCACAGGAACAATATTGACAAATCTACCTACTGCATCCTCCATTCCGGCCAATGAATGTCCGGCGACAGTTGTGCTTATTGTCAAATCGTTCACTGCAGAGCGCTGTTGCAGCTGTTTTGCAAAGCCTGCAAATAAAACCGCGAAAAAGGAAACACCATTACCGTTTGCAAAAGATTTTATTTTAGAATAAATTTCAACGTTCAGTTTCTGTAACGCAGCACAAGCATCAAAGGACTGCTTTTGTGAATCTTTATTATCGTAATCAATTGTAAATGGTGCTGGTAACGGTGAAAGCTGCTGCTGCCAGTAAGAGATTGAATTAACTTTTTTGTCAATAGCATCTGATGTTGTGGTGTAGGTTACAAAATCACTGAATCCATGTGCCGGAAGACGAAATGGTGGCTTGAGTGCTGCAAATGCGGTATAGAGACGCTCAAAATCCTGAAGCACTACATCGAATGACCATCCGTCAATAATACTGCCGTGTACTCCTATAATTACAACATTGTCCTCTGCGCCGGCATTAAGGATGGTTACCCGTATAAGAGGTCCATTGATCAAATCGTAATAGTCTGTAGATTCTTTTTTCTCAAGATCTGCTGCATAAGAGATTATTGTTTCCTCTGTAGAAGAAGAGATATTCTGTTGCAGTACCGGGACATCAAGATGCGGTTCGATTACAAAATTCATGCCATCATTAGTAAAGTGTCCCCGCAAAACTTCATGAATAAACGGTAATCCCTGAATTGCAGCATCAAGTGCATTCCTGTCAATAGGGCCGCTCAGCCGGATTGACATTGCGTCATTGAATGTTAAACTTGCTTTTGCATTTGCCTGAATAGTAGTCCATATCTTCTGCTGTGCAGGAGTTGTTGCGATTGTTTTACGTGATGGCGGAGTAAATGGACTTTCAGAAAGTATTTCATTGTTATACAACGGTGCAAAGGACTGATTATCTTTTGGTGCAAGCCATAGTGGACGACCCATTTTATTGTAACCGAGTCGTAAACCTTTTATAGGTTTTTCAATGGTAGTTGAATTCCGGTCTGTTGATAATTCAGAGGTTGAAGATATCGTACTACCGGAGTAATTTTTCTGTTCGCGGGCTATTGGTTGCAGCCAGTATGACTTCTGTTCAAAAGGATAGGTAGGCAGTGATACTCTGTATCGTTTCTGCTGATTATGATAAGTATCCCAGTTTATTGTTACGCCGTTCTTCCAAAGCCTGCCGATAGTTGCTGTAATCGCATAAAAATCTCGTGAATACTCTCCAGCAGCATCACCAAGTGATGCGATCGCACGCGATTTGCCCGAGCCTGCAGTCTGAAGTCGAGTTAGCGTTGTGAGTACATCACGAGGCCCTACCTCAAGAAACAGAGCGTTTTTATCGAGTTCTGCAAATGCTTTTTGTATTGTATCTGAAAACAGTACCGGTTTACGTATGTGCTGCGACCAGTAGTCCGGACCAATCTGTTCTGCGTCAGTAATCCATCGGGCAAGACTTGTTGATAAAAATGGAATTGATGGCGCGCTGATGGATACTTTTGATACAGTTTTGTAGTATTTGTCAATAGCAGGATCCATCATTGCGGAGTGAAACGCATGTGATGTATACAATAATTTAGACTTGATACCATGGGACTCAAGCAGTGCAGCAGTATCTTGTATTGCATCCTTTGGTCCGGCGATGACACACATTGAAGGACCATTTACTGCTGCTATTTGTACATTTGATGGAAGTTTATCTTCGAGATGATCAGGAGCGCAGAATACTGAGAGCATACTGCCATTGGGTAGTTCCCGGATTAGTCGGGCTCTGAGTGCGACAAGTGAAACAGCGTCTTCAAGTGAAAATACTCCACTCAGGCAGGCTCCAGCGAACTCTCCGATACTATGGCCGATAACCGCAGCCGGTCGAATACCCAGGCTCATCCAGTAATATGCCAATGAAAGTTCGATTGAAAATAGTGCCGGTTGAGTATATCCTGTATCACGAAGCAGCTCCTGTGCAGAAGCCTCACTTTCTGTTGATGACGGATAGATAACATCTTTAAGATCAAGGCCGAGGTTGAGATGCAGTTTGAACTGTTCAAAGCAGCGATCCATCCATTGACGAAATACCGGTTCATTATGGTAAAGGTCACGCCCCATATTGACATATTGAGCCCCCTGTCCCGGAAATAGAAATACTACTGGAGGGTCAATAGAATCGAGTGGGGTAGTCTCTGCTTTTAATACATTTAATTTATTTATTGCTGATTCTGCATCTGCTGCTACAACAAAATCACGGTATGCGAAATGTTTTCGGCCGAGTTGAAGTGTATAGGCAACATCAGCGATATTTGTACCGGAATGGTTAGATAAAAAACCTGCAAAATTGTTGTGTATTCTATCAAGTGCGTTAGTTGTTTTTGCAGAAAAAAGGAAAAGGTTCTGTTGTTTTCCTGCGCCGGACGATTCAATATCGGGAGCTTCCTCAAGGATTGCATGAACATTGGTACCGCCAAAACCGAATGAACTGACTGCTGCCCGGCGCGGTGTCTTTTCACGGGGCCACGGTGTCAATTTGTCAATAATCTGAAACGGACTGTTTTCAAGATCTATCGCAGGGTTTGGCTTTTTAAAATGAAGTGTTGAGGGAATTTTCTCATGATAGAGCGATAGTGCTGTTTTAATCAGACCTGCAACTCCGGATGCGATTGTGGGGTGACCGATATGCCCTTTAATGGAACCGAGTTTACAAAATTGTTTGCGGTCTGTAGTTTTACGGAATGCTTTTGTTAATGCTTCAAATTCAATCGGATCACCAAGCGGAGTTCCGGTTCCATGTGCTTCAACATAACTGATTGTGTCTGCATTAATCTTTGCCTGTGCTTGTGCCAGCGTTATCACCTGACACTGCCCTTCAACACTGGGCGCGAGAAAACTTACTTTTCGTTTACCATCATTGTTTTTAGCAGAACCTATAATGGTTGCATAGATGTGATCACCAGCTGCAATGGCGTCGTCAAGGCGACGTAGAACAATAATGCCTGCACCATCACAAAACATCGTACCGGAAGCATCTGCATCAAACGGACGACAATGACCATCAATGGTAAAGGTACCGCCATCCTGATGAATCTGACCGCTTTTTTGAGGTATAAAAATATCAACACCCCCGGCCAATGCCATATCACACTCGAATGCATTAAGGGCTTTTACCGCATTGTCTACTGCCAGAAGTGACGTTGAGCACCCTGTGCTGGCACTGACACTCGGGCCGGTTAAATTAAGGTGAAATGATGCTCGTGTTGCAACATAATCTTTTTCGTTTCCATATGATATGATAAGTCCACCAACCGTTTTTATAAGATCCGGATGGCAACGCACATTGTTGACATAGTAGTGATTGTCTCCAATACCGGCATACATTCCGATCATTCCAGGGAAACGGTCAGAATCGTATCCAGCCTCTTCAAGCGCTGCCCAGGCAAGTTCAAGGAAAACACGCTGCTGCGGATCCATTATTTTTGCTTCCAAAGGTCCGATACCGAAAAATGCAGCATCAAATTTGTCTGCATCATCAATGATTCCCCTGCACGGCACATAATTGGGGTCGGTATAGATCTCTTTGTCAATATTTTCAGACAGCTCATCAGAAGTAAAGCGGGTGATCGATTCAACATCATTGATCAGATTCGACCATAGCTGATTAAGGTCCTTTGCCCCGGGAAATCTTCCAACCATGCCGGTAATTGCGATCGCTTGTGAACGATGTTCATTGTCAGGATGACTTTGTAACCGGGCTGTCTTTGAGCGAATATCTGCGGAGAACAGATCGTTACTTGTATTGTCAAGATATGCTGCGATTTTTTCGATAGAGGAAAACTCAAATATTTTTACTGATGGAATATCTATATCCAGTTGATGCTTTACTTCTTTAACAATTTTTATCGCCCGTAGTGAGTTTCCACCCAGGTCAAAAAAGTTATCTTTTATCCCAACCATATCAAGATTGAGTACTTCCTGCCAGATTTTACAAAGACTATGTTCAAGTTTTGTTCCGGGCTTTATATACATTTCAGCAAGTTCCGGACGTTTACTGATTAAAGAAGGAAGTGCTTTGCGGTCAATTTTCCCGTTGGGAGAAAGGGGTAGTGCATCCAGAAACATAAACCGTGACGGTATCATATAGTCCGGTAATGTTTTCAGTAATTCATTTTTTATTTCAGCTATTGCTGGTTGAGGTGTTTTTGACGTAACCAGATATGCAATGAGCAGTTTCTCTTCGAGATCATCATCGGTAACCGTTACAACCGCTTCATTAATATCCGGTTGATGTAAAAGAGCAGCCTCTATTTCACCGAGTTCTATACGAAACCCGCGTAGTTTAATCTGGTAGTCGGCTCTGCCGCGATATTCGATTGCTCCATCAGGCTGGTAACGAGCTAAATCACCTGTTTTGTAAAGCCTGGCATTTTCAGATTCTGAAAACGGGTCCGGGATAAATCGTTCCGTTGTCAATTCAGGAAGTCTCCAATAACCCCGTCCTACCTGAACTCCCCCAATGTAAAGATCACCGGTTTCACCTACTGGAAGCAACCTGAGCTGTTCATCAAGGATATACATCTGTGTATTAGCAACGGGAAAACCAATAGGAACTACGTTGAGCTTTGATTCCTGTTTGCACTCCCATGATGTAACATCAACAGCGGCTTCTGTCGGACCGTATAAATTGTAAAGTTTTTTTCCTGGCAGTTTTTTAAAGAAACGCTGCATTAGTTCAAAAGGTAAGGCCTCACCACTGCAAATAATCAGGCGTAAACTGGTAAGCCGGTTTAAGTCAGGGGTGTTTAGAAAGAGTCCAAGCATTGATGGAACGAAATGAACAACCGTAACGTTACTGGAAGTAATAACATCTACCAGGTAGTCGTTGTCCCGGTGCCCCCCGGGTTTTGCTATGCAAAGCGTTGCCCCGGTAATAAGAGGCCAGAAAAATTCCCAGACAGATACATCAAAACTAAAGGGCGTTTTTTGGAGTATGCAATCATCGGTAGTGAGTTTAAATGTTTCCTGTGCCCAAAGTATCCGATTAGTAAGACCCCGGTGGATATTAATCGCTCCTTTAGGCTTTCCAGTTGATCCTGAAGTATAGATCATGTAGGCGGCATTATCCGGGCGGGCTTTAAAACGTTCAGATATGGAATTTTCAGAACTGGAAGTTGATACAGGTAATTCGTCAAGATTCAAAACTATTGTCGTGGTTGGAAAATGGACATTCCTGACCTGGCTGTGTGTAAGCACAATGCAGACTTCAGAGTTTGCAATCATATAGTCAAGCCGATCCTGTGGATATTCAGGATCAAAGGGTACATAAGCGGCTCCCGATTTAAGTATCCCGAATAATGCGATAACCATTTCAAGACTACGCAGCATGCAGACACCTACGAAATCTTCTAAACCAATACCTCTGTTGATTAATTCCAAAGCTAAAGAATCTGTCCGGATGTCTAATTCTGCATACGTAAGAGAAGTTTCTTCAAATACAACGGCAGTTTTATCGGGCGTTTTTTTAACCTGCTCTTTAAAAAAAGAAATTATTGTACGATCCAGCGGATAGTTTCTGCCGGTATCATTAAAACGAACAATATCAGGTGATAATTCTGATATGCGACAATTCTCTTTTGTCTCTTGATTCGTTGTCATATGCAAACCTTCCATATAACGATAACGTATAATTACTATTCAAATGTACGTCTATCTTCAATAATCCGGCAAATCTCAGTTGATAATTCATCTTTAAATCTATTTGTACATTGATAACTTAAATGATCATCATCGAAATATAAAATATCCTTTCCATCCAACACTTTACATTTGCCATCGTTTAACATTTTTTCCCGAAGTTTGAATATAGTAAGAGTTGGAACTTTTTTACTTATTGAATCTATTGCAGACCCGAACGATTCAAAAAAAGATGTTTTTATCGGATAAAGATATTGCCTTTGAGGATTTACACTAAGAAAAGACAGATATTGCGCTGAATTATTATCCCCGTATGGTAAAAGCGGTGGCTGTTCAATTAATAATGTATTTACTTTTAGGGAATCAGTAAAACCAATCAGTTTCTCAAACTTGCATAATGTAGCACTTTTCTGATAGTAGTCCCAGCGCCAGGATATAATTATTAAATCCGGATTCCAGTTTGTAATCTTGTCAAGAATGTTGTTTTGAAATTCATAGAATTCATCACAGTTGAACCCATAGGGTTTACATAGTACTTTTTTTACAGGTATATCAAAAAATGGTGAATTTGCAAATGCAGTCATAAAAACCACGTCAAAATTTTTCTCTGTTGCTATATCATCTATTGTTTTTCCCCACATTGCAGCATGAGAATCACCCAATACCAGAATTCTGGTCTTTGCTCCTTTAATACCAGCCTGAATTCCTGTTGTGCGAAATGCTTGACAGTACATAGTATCTCTTGATGGTGTAAACGTATTATTTCGAATGGCTATAAGAGAATGTGGCTGATTTGAAAGATCCGGCCGGAGATCATAACAAAATCCATAATATTTTACTTGTTCATAATTGGATACATCATACATCGGGAAATCATAATTTTTTAAAATAAAGCCAAGGCATAATAGAATCACAAGGAGCACGGCTGATATATAGGGTGTATATTTATAGCGCCGTGTTGTTTTTTCAATAAAGTAATAGGACAATACCGCAGTTGTGAACGTTACTATTACCAGTGCACCAATGATAAAATGTTTGGGGTACACACTATTGTAATCCCGTGTTAAAACAATTGCCGGCCAGTGCCATAAGTATAAAGAGTATGAAATTTTGCCAATAAATACCAATGGAGAATATGATAGCGTCTTGTTGATACCAGATTTTAGATTGGTGTTTAAAATGATCAGAAATGTACCCAATGCAACCATTGGTACATAACGAAGTCCGCTATTACCTTCCGCAATGAAATAGTCTATTACAATGAGCAATAGTCCAATTATACCAGACCATCGTTGATCTTTTAAAAAAACAGTATCCCTGTATTTTTGTAAAATAATTGCTGCAAGAGCACCTGTACCCAACTCCCATCCTCTTGATGAAAGCATGTAAAAACAGAATGTTGGTTTGATTTTAAAGAGAATTACAAAGATAGCAGCGCTTACACACACTGAAAATAGTAAAAATTTTAAACGGTTTATTTTCATTTTCCAAAGAATAAACATGATTACAGGAAAGAATAGATAAAATTGTTCTTCCACTGAGAGTGACCAGGTGTGAAGGAACGGAGAGGATTCTGCCGCGTTTCCCCAATAATTGCCCACATTCAACATAAAATGTAAATTCGCAAATGATAATGCCGCTGTAATTGAATCCTTACCGATGCATGGGATGGAACTACGAAAAGAGAGCTCTATCGCTATTAGTAGTGTTACAATACACATTGTGAATAGTGCGGGAGTAATTCTTCTGATGCGACGCAGCCAGAAACCTTTAAAGGAGAACTGATTTGAATCAAGATCATTAGTGATAAGTGTTGTTATAAGGTAACCTGATATAACAAAAAAAACGTCAACACCAAGAAATCCACCAGGTATAGTTAAAAAACCCATGTGGAAAAGGATAACGGGAACAATCGCTAAAGCTCTGAGGCCATCAATTTCAGGACGATATTTCAAGTGTTTACCTAATCTGAAAAATCAATAATAACGCTACCTTTAGTTATCTTTCAAATAAATTCGGTTTATAATTTTGTGTAAAGTATTTGTTTATTTACAGGAGTCACGGAAAAACAATTGTCGATTAGAAATTTTCTTTAAAAATAACAAGTGAGCAAACATAGTCAATCGTAGTAACGATACTCAAACGCTTAACGTTAATACTGTATAAGTATGCTCTAATTCAGCACACTGTCACAATTTCTTATCGGGTCAAAATAAAAATGTTAGTTATTAAAACGTGCTCCAATTAAGGTGTCAACCAGATATGCCTCGTAATGAACCCTGATTTAAAAAAAGGTCATCAATTCCTTGTGAATATATGTTTTGTTAAACCTGAAAACACCATAATTTTTAACATATCAGGATCGTGAAATAGTAGTATAAGTCTACATAAAATAGCAGTAACAAAATTCTCTTTAAAGTTTCGGGATGTTGCAGTCAGGGGAAGAAAAACGATACTGTTTAGTTCTCAGAGTTAATACAATTCCGTCCATTGTTTTTTGAACGGTAAAGAGCCCGGTCTGCGCGTGCAAGAAGTGCTTCTGCGGTGATCTCTGAACCTGGTTCCAGACTTGATGTGCCTATACTGATTGTAACGTTAATATCAAGTGGGTCTGGTTTTTCGACTCTAACGGGAGTTTGTGCCACATGGGAGCGGATTCGTTCTGTCGCTTTTAGAACAATCTCCTCATTGCAAGGGAAGAACACAAAAAGAAATTCTTCACCACCATACCGTCCGACAAAATCGGATGAGCGTGTCTGTAATTGAAGTCGTCGGGAAATTTCTCGCAAAACTTCATCACCAGCAAGATGTCCGTAAGTATCATTAATATTTTTGAAATGGTCAATATCCGCCAGGGCAATACTTAATGGTTCATTTGAACGTCGTGCAAATGCAATCTGATTTCCAAGCTTCTCAATAATTTGACCCCGGTTGAGAAGGCCAGTCAGAGAGTCGGTAGTCGCCTTTTTCATCAGTGCATCGGTTGCTTGTCTGCGAAAAAGAATTTCCGCAATTCGGTTAGCAAAATAATTACCAAAAATTCTGATAAATTTATTATCAATATCAGTGAATGGTTCATGGCGCGCCGCAACACTGAGTAATCCCATGCAGGTATTCATCCGGACAAATGGAAGTACCTGAATTTCAATGATTTCTTTCCCGTTGAAAATTTCAGGAATTTCGGGGCCATCAAATGGTTCATCCCTGCGAATGAGGCGGGGGTATTGCAGTTGGTAGAAATGTAAATCCCAAGGAGACAATTCGGAACACTCTGTTATTGCTGCTTCACCACGAAGCCCATCAACAGTCAGAAAGCCCTGTTCTTTAAGAAGAACAAGTCGCCATCGTGTAACATTTGCGAAGTATTTCCACCGGGATGCAATTAACTTACAGATGAGATTGATATCTTCTAAAGATTGTATCTCATCAAGTAATTTAAACAATGCTTCATACCGTACCAGTTGCTGTGCAGTAAGTTCATTCCATTGAGTGCCATTGATCATATTCTTTGCATATCTTTAATTAGAGTATTGCTTCGTAACTTGGATCAAGATCGAGACGAAGCGTGCTTGTATAAACATTGAACATCGTTGCCAGATCAATGACCGCAATAATCTCGCAGATCTCCTCTTTGCTGAAACCTTCGTCCATAAGTTCCTGAAAATCTTCATCTTCGATACAGTTTGCATTGTCAGCAACTTTATTGGCAAAATTTACAACGCTTTTATAGTATGGGGGCATTTGGAAATCGGCATTTGATTTAACTGCTGATCTGAGGTCGTCAATGGTGAATGCTTTATCAAGTTTGAGTACACTCTGGGCATGACATGCAGAACAGTAACGTGCCCCGTTCTTCGCAGAAACAACAAAAACTATCATCTCTTTTAGCGGTAGAGGCAGGTTGCCCCCGAATAGTGTCCCCTTTGCTCTTTCCCAGTAAGCACGTGTCAGTGAGCTGCTGTGTCCAAGGCTTTTGAGCCAGATGGGGACCGTTGTCGCTCCGGTTGTTCGCATATAATCTTCGTAAACAGCTTTTGTTTCATCAGATGCACTCTCATAATCGGTCAGGGTATAACGTTGCATATACAATCCTTTAGATTCAGGTTAAATATCATATAATAACCATCTGATTATTATACAATGATGCGTAATAAATGTGAAGAGGCTTATAAAACGAATCTTAAGCAGTTTCCAGTATCGTGTACCTGCAATGTAATGTCGGATTGTCCTTACATTTAATTTATAGGTATGGAGGCAAACGCCAGATTACATCTATACTATTTCACAAAAGTCTTCAATAAAACATATAATTCTAAACAAATGTTGGCAAAAAGCGCATCGCATTAAGTGAATGTTGTAAATAACAGGTCAACATCTGACAAATAAGTAGTATCATCAGATGGTCTGCTGTTAAAACATCTTTCAGTAAATAGGGAAGCCGGTACAGGATATGTTTCTTTCGGTAAATTCCATAATTCCACTCAGTAAAATATCAAACAGTAAATACATATTTGCCAATTAGTAAAAAGCAATATGCTTTAAATGTCCACAAAAAATTGATGTTCTAGTTGAAAAAAGCTTATAAAAAGACTATATTAAGCGTACAGGCAAAAAGAGCATATTACCTATAAGTAAAATGCTTCTCAGTAAATACTAAATTACCTAAAAGTTAATAAGGGGGGAGAGGATGGTAAAAACATCATCGCCATGCCGTAGCATTCTTATGCATACGGTATTTCTGTCCATGGTCGTGCCGCAATGTATAGCCGCATTGCCACATGACACACATAAGTCGCATGCAGTACTTAAACCGCATGACATACTTAAAAAGGATCCGATCAGTCATGTTACCCATAAGGGAAAACATGCGATGTGTTCGCTGACTATTGACGCAGTTGGAAACGGGAACACATTCCCGCCTCCCGGTGTGTACAAGTTCAGGAAGGGAACCAGGGTTAGTGTAACCGCGAAACCCAAACATGGTTCGTTGTCCAAAGGGTGGTCAGGAGATCTGCATGGTGTAAAGAATGGACCTCATGCCCGTGAAGGGCATGATAACAGTCTGTCTATTATCATGGACCAAAACAGGAGTATCACGGCACTTTTCACGCAGGCTCGCTGGCCGCATGGTCCGGCATCAACCTATGATAACCCGGTACTTCCCGGAGATCACCCTGATATGAATATTTATAGTGAAGGGGGCGATTTTTATATCGTAAGTTCGAGCTTTGCTATGTTTCCGGCGCTTGAGATTCTTCGTTCCACCGACCTGCTTCACTGGGAACGTTTCGGACGCGCGATTGATGCTTCTGAGCCGGCACTTGATGGACAGCTCGGACCTGGTCAGGGTACCTGGGGTGCTTTTATTGTTAAGACACCCCGCTGCTACCGGCTATATTTCGCAATCAACGCAACACAATGGTTTATAGAGGCAGAGAAACTCAAAGGACCCTGGTCAGCACCGGTCAAGGTGACAAGCGTTCCGGTTTCTCCTGATGACGGAGTAACATTTTTTGATCGCGGAACCGGCTCGGACAACTCTGTATTTATCGATTCTGATGGTACAACCTACATGGTAACAAAGAACGGACTCGGGAAGTGGGCTGGCGATACAGCCGTTAAGGATTTCGGTATGAACCGTCTTATCGCGATTGATTCAGTTACCGGTCAATTGATCCCCGAATCGATGATTAATCTCGATTTTGTCAACTTTGACAAAGAAAAGGGTGGTGGCGGTTCGTTGACAGATGCTGACTGGGGACATTGGGCTGAAGGGCCGACGATGATGAAACGCGGTGAGTGGTATTACTATTTTGTCCAGACACATACAGCATGCACCGGAGAGATGAGCGCATGGGCATCAAAAGTGCTTGATGGAAATCCGCAGAACTGGAGCTGGCTCGGGTATCTTATGGGACCTGGAGATCCATACAATGGAACACAGCATCCAACTGCTCCGTTTCAGATTGCTGATGGATCCTGGTGGGTATTTGCACACTCTTACGACTGTACTAATAATCTAAGTACTCCGGAACAGCACGGTGAGTGGATGGGATTGGCACGTGAGGGCTTGCTTCATCAGGTCATCTGGGTGGATAGCACTGTAGAGGGACGGAGTATTCCGGTTCCACGGTTCACTAGTGCGACAAAGAATCTCCCTGCACCGGCACTTGATCAGAGTCGTGCGCCTTTCCTTATTCCTGTAAGTGATGGTTTTTCAAAACCAGTACTTAATCTTGCCTGGACTACTTATGGACGGAATATCGAAAAATTTTCTGTTACCGATCGTCCTGGATGGCTTCGTATCAAACCGGATACTGCTACAGCATGGTTGTTGCAGAAAGAGGCACTACGCGCAACGGCTTCAGTGACAAAAGTGGATTTTGTTCCAACTGATGAAGGAGATGCTGCAGGTATTTGCGTACGTAATGGCTATTATGATGATGAACAGCTTCTAAGCGGCCCAACATGGATTGAAGGTGAAGGACATCTTGTGGGCCACTTTGATGTATCTGTTGCCCGTACTTTGGAGAATGGTAATGATGTAATCCGTTTTGCATTCAGGGTTCGGACACCTGTGGCGACTGGCGGCAGTGGAAGTTATACTGAACTTGCAGAGCCGGAAGTTATCAGTTACACTGTTCCGGCTCCAAAGGGGAAAACAGTATGGTTGAAACTGGATCGCAATAACCATGTGGCGACTGGCTGGTATAGAACCGATCGCTCTCACCATTGGCATCAGATTGGTGAGCCGATCGATATCTGGCTGCTTGATAATAATTATGGTATGAGTAATGCCTGGGTCGGTAATCAGGCAGGATTGTTCGCAAGTGGCAAAAACGCAGATTTCGACCAATTTACCTATCGTGATGGTTTCACCGAAATCCCGGCTATTGCTACTGACCAGCAGTCAGGGACAGTTGTCGTTGCCAGTGAAAGCAAAGGTGATGTGCTGGGAGAACTGGAAAATGGTGATTGGGCAATGTATGGCAGTGTTGATCTTGGCAGCGGCGGAACGGTCACCAGATCGGTGCAGATCGAGGCATCGAGTGTTGGTGGCGGATATGTGGAAATCTGGCTTGATCCTCTGGCACACGGTCCGCACTTCGGTCCATTCCGTATTGATGATACGGGGGATTGGGAGAAGTGGAAAAAGTTTTCAGGCAGGATGAATGCTACAGGTACACATGATGTCTATGTGAAAGTAGTAGGAAAACCGGGCAACAGTCTGTTGCGCATTGCATCACTTAAGTTCGCACAGTAAGGCTAATATATAGTAATAGAATTATTCTGTCTCTCGTCCTGGTGCGGGAGGCTCTGATTCTGTCACCAGAAGCGGAAATAAACATTTCCGCTTCTGCTTTTACAGGCAAAATTTGAACCCGTTCCGGTTTATCCATACTTTCCTTAATTCGCAAATGAAAATGCATTGAAATTGTAGATTCTATTTTCACAGACCAGTTATCCCGGTTGTATTTTATAAAACATAGTTTAATAAGCCTTATGCAGCCGGCTGGAGAATAGAATTGAAACGTTTTGTATGTATCACCGCAATAGTACTCACAACACTGACCGTTTTGCTTATTGGTACCGTACTGATTGGTATTAACAATAACTATGTTCATCAGACTGTACTATCGCGTGTAAATACACTGATTCCCGGAACTATTACCGTTGGTACTATCCACATATCACTGCTTACAATGAAACTTGAGATCAGGGAGCTTGCAGTAGCCGATTCATCGGGCAGAAAACTTGCCGGATTTAAGCGGCTGCTTGTTGATATTTCTCCGGGCGCGCTTATACACCGTAAAGTAATCATTCAGGAGGCTCTGATTGATAATCCCCGGGTGATCCTTGACACAGATTCAACCGGCCAGCTTACACTGTTGAACGCACTCGTTAAACCGGATACAACACCAGCAGAAACTGTTAAAAAGCCACAGGGTACATCAAAACCGTTTCAGATTGAATTGCATAAATTCAATATCCAGGGCGGGTCAACACTATTTTCAGCACTTGACGACAGCACAAAGATTCAGGTTCATGGGTTGTCGTTACATGTTGATGGCGAGACCGGTACTATGTCGGCAAATCTGGATATTTCATCAGATTCAATAGCACTTGAAAAATCGGGAAAAACAATCAGTCTGCGTGATTTTTCCCTTATGACAAAAGTGCGCAATATGAATATTGACACAATGAGCCTGCGATTACGGACAGCCGCGTCGTCATTATCGCTTTACGGTAACGCATCATCACTGACAAAGAATCCATCAGTATATGTGACACTTGCAGCGGATCTGGCACTTTCAGACATTCAGTCAATTGTTCCCATTAAAGAAACTTTCAGTGGAACATCACATGTTGTCATGCATGTCAAGGGTGATATTGCAAACCCGGTGATGCAGTTTACGTGTACGTATGATGGCGGTGAAATCAGAGGATATCCGGTAAAAAGTCTGATGCTTGACATGTCATTGACAGATCGTCAGATTGCTATCAAACCATTACAGGTCAGAACTCCTGATGGCAGTGTTGCTATTTCGGGTAATGTTGATATGAAAAACGTGTTCCCGGATGGTTTCCTCAAACCGGCTCAATCGTTTCAAATGCTGAAATACAATCTGGACGTATCGGCAAACGGGATCGAGCTCAAAGGGTTGGCAGGTGGAGTAGGCGGGGTGGCAGCGACATCTGTGACAATTAACGGAGTGGGAATTAGCCCGGATTCTCTCAATGCCGACTGTCACGTTGCTGTGAACGTGAGTAAACTGAAGCTTGACACATTAAACGCATCTGTTGATGCTGCTCTTGCATGTACGGTATCGGTAGCTGATGGAACGGTGCATCTGAAGAATCTTACCGGACAAACCGGCAGTACAGAATTTGATGTATCAGGATTATACAGTTTGTCAAAAGAAACAATGGATGCCTCAATTAAACTGACGGTCCCGGATTTTCATCAGCTTACAGAATTTGCAGGCATTGACAGTGTGAATGGTCGTGCAGATTTGACCGTACATGCATCCGGGGGATTGAAGGCACCGCAGGTGCAGGTCAGGTTGAATGCTGAAAACATCGCGACAAAACAAGTCCGTGCAGGGAATGTGAAGCTTTCAGGTGAGCTGGACAAAAGCGGAGTTGCGTATGTACGCGAATTGACACTTGTCAATAATCAATCGGCAATGAATATCACTGGTTCTGCGAACGTACTTCGCAATGGAAAACCGCTAAAACCTGAATCTGTTGTGTTTAATGCATCCATTTCAACCGACAATATGGTTATTGAGGATTTTATTGACTCAATTACTGGAAAGGTTATTGTGGATGCACAGGTATCCGGTACTATACAAGATCCAAAAGGGCAGGTACAGCTTGCAGTAAATGATTTGACAGCAGCAGGTCAGAAGATAACACAAATCGGTCTTGACGCAGACATCAGTGATAAACGAATCAACATAAATCCTTTACGTATTGCGCTGGTACCTGAAGATGAACTGCTGCTGCAGGGATGGGTATCTATGAAAGACTCATTCAATCTCGCGGTGTCATCAAAAGGTATCAGATTACAATCTGTCAATGCTGTTCACAGCGCAGATTCCACAATATCGGGAAATGTACTGATGGATCTTATGGCATCCGGGACGTTTACTGCTCCCCAGGTCAATGGAACTATTGGAATTACAACGATCTCGATGGGAAGTCTTGCGTTTGCTGATATCGGTTTAAACATTGATCTTCATGATCAAAAGGTCAGGCTGGATGGTAAGGCTCTTGGCGATATACAGGCTGCCTATGATTTAAAAACAAAGGCATTCAATGCAGACCTTTTCATCAATAACATTCTGTTAAAACCATTTCTTGCACTGTCAGGAATGAATCTTGATGGGACTGTTACTGCTGCTGTAAAGGCATCCGGTAATGCAGATACACTGGCATCTGTAAAAGCATCAGTAGATATTAAAAACCTGACAATCGGCTATAACGGAACTGAAATGGTAAGAACCGACAACCTGAACGCAACATTTGAGAACAACCGTTATTCGGTTCCGGATATGAAAATAAAGCTTGCAGATAATGGATATATTAATGGTCGGGCCGGTGGTCTTGTTGAGGGACCACATGATATTGCTCTTGATGGAAATATACCGCTTTCCGTAGCACGTCATTTCTCCGATGATCTCCCGGATGTTATTGAGGGAAGTATTGGTATTGGTGCGTATTTCAGGGGGATGGTTAAAGATCCGGATCTGAGTGCTCAGTTAGAACTGAAAAATGTCGGGATGTCGTTACCATCGTTATCTGAACCACTGCATTCACTGAACGGGAAAATACGTGCGGATAAAAAATCTGTACGGATAGAGGCGCTTCAGGGAAAAATTGACAAAGGCACATTTGATGCAGATGGTGAGATAAAACTTGACAACCTTAAACTGTCGGATTTAAATGCTGATATCAAACTCAATAATCTGCCCCTCAATTTGCCGGAAATGCTTGATATGGTAGTAAACGGTGATATACATGTTGCAGGAAATCCTGATAAGGTGAATGTCACGGGAGATATTGCAATGCTTGATGGGCTTTACTATCAGGATATTGTCATAAGTCCGTTTTCCGGGATGGGACAGCGTAAACGCAAGGTACAGACGCCTCCGCCGGAGAATACCACGCCCTATCTGAAAAATATGCATCTGGATGTTGGCATACAGGCACGCGTGCCGTTTCGTGTCGATAATAACATGGCAGTGCTCGCTATTCTTCCTGATCTTCAGCTGATGGGTACGTTACAGGCACCAGCGCTTGAGGGTAGGGCGGATGTTAAAGAGGGTACCATTACCTACCAGAAAAAAGTTTTTACCGTTGAAAAAGGTGTTGTTAATTTTGTAAATCCGTATGCAATAGAACCCGAGATTGAAATAAGCGGCACAATTCCTGTCCGGGAATGGATTATCCGGATTGAGATTTCCGGTACTCCTGAGGATCTTGTGTTCAGGCTTTCAAGTGATGGATCGGGGCTTGAAGATCAGGATCTATTGTCGCTACTTGTGCTGGGGAAGACAACCGCAGAGTTGCAAAATGATATTAAGGGAGGCGGGGATGGCATAAACAGTCAGCAGATGCTTGCCTCTCTTGTTGCGTCAACATTTGGTGATGACATAAAAAAAGCGACAGGGCTTGATATCCTTGAAATTGAAACCGGAGATAATACAAGCAGTAATTCAGACAG
>Ga0123334_1002759_pt1 | contig 19876 bp, 11 predicted proteins | sample BiotimSIPDNA_FD_89706 | JGI IMG/M metagenome (GOLD analysis project Ga0123334, IMG submission 89706) | Anaerobic biogas reactor microbial communites from Washington, USA - Biogas_R1 time_0 SIP DNA | ecosystem: Engineered > Bioreactor > Anaerobic > Unclassified | place: Washington, USA... | reverse complement strand
GATGAGTAACTTTTCATCAGGTAGATAACAACCACTGCGAAGAAATCGATAAGTGATGTAATGATAAGACCAGTCGACTTAGCGGTCAGGAACTTACTTCTTCCATGTGATGCCATAGTTTAACCCCTAAGTTTTGCGATTGATAAGTTTGGAAAACCTGCTTCCCGTGCGACATCCATAAGCTGAACGATTTTATCGTAAGCAACCGTATTTTCGGCAGCGAGAATAATATCCTCCCTGTCTGGTGCTTCTTTGTACCGTTCGGATATCTTGAGCAGCCTGTTTCTCATTTCATCGTAAGCCGACAACGGCCGTAATTCAAATTCATCAGGATTAGACACAATAAGCATCTTGCGTGGATTCTGTGCAGTGTACACAGTATCTCCAGGCTTTACACTTTGCATCGGATTTCCTTCTGCCGTAGTCAGCATGATATTGTCTTTTTTTGTATAAATACTCCTAACAACGCTCTTGTTTTCGTCGCTTACGTACAGTAAAATTTCCTGTCGTTCGCTTACGACGTATGGTGTTCCGGTCGCAACATTTATGACTTCTTTACTTGTATTAGTAGGATCAACCTCTACTGTCGTATCAACATTTCTGTTGGTACGCGAAACGTAATGGTGAAATTCCTTGTAAAACAATGAAGGCATAAAACCGTTTTTCGCACCAAGAGTAACAACAGAATCTGTGATAATCATTGTCAGTAAAAGCTTATCTTCCTCTTCCGGCGGCGGCGTCTTGGACGCGCTCTCTGTCTGAGAACCACGACCTGCAGGCAGCTTAAGGTTGATTACAGATATTTTAGCAAATTCAGCCGACAACATTAACACAGGGATGAGCACAACGAGGAAGTTGATAAACGGTTTGAGATCAATATTTCCACCGTGGCCAGCCCCATCGTCAATCATTGGTTTTCTTGCCATTTGCCCCATATTTATTTATCCTTGGATATCGTTTCAGGATATCAATAAAAAGTGTTAATAAATCTTATCTTTACTTTAGTCTAATTGATTCAACGTTTGTCGAATCAATTTCGTTACAGAAAAAATTATTCTTCAACAGCATTGATAAGTTTTGTTGTCTTTTCATCCATATCTTCTACGATTTTATCAGCTTTACCACTAAGGATACCATGTGTAAGCACTGATGGCACAGCGACAAACAGACCGAACAAAGTTGCAGACATAGTAACAGAAATACCGGATGCAAGCTGCTGTGCACGTTGTGCTGCAGGCGCGTTAGCAATAGCATCGAAACATTCCATTGTACCAAAGATAGTACCAGTAAGACCGATAAGTGTTGCAAGGTTTGCAAACATATTCAGGAAGTGAACGTTACGTTTAATTTTCGGACCTTCTGTAAGGAATACTTCATCAACAGCTTTCTTAATAGCCTTTGGGCCTTTAGTACGATTTGCCAAAACAGATACGATACCTTTAGCAAGAGGAGTTCCCACACCGGATGCATGCTTAATTGCCTTTTCGTACTCTCCTGTCTTAAGATATTTTGAAATCACGTTTAAAAGTGATCTATTACCGCTATCACACTTGATATAAAGGAAATAGAATCTCTCTCCGGCAATAGCAATCACTACAAAAAGACAGAGAAGAATGAACCACATGATGATACCTGCAGATGACTGGAAACCGAGAAGCAAAAAGTGTAAAAGTTGCATTTTAAAACCTCCTAAAGATTTTATGACAGTTATGAGTATTTAATATATGAACAAATTTATACAAAAAATCCGGTAAATGCACCTCCTTTTTTACCGTATTCAATTTTTCTTCATTTTTAATTCTTCAATTTTCTGTTCCTCAAGGATCATGTTACGCTTTGCATCCATCTCAATTCTGTTAAGCTGCCTGATTTTGTCTTCAACAGGAATTTCCATACTGATAATATTCTGAATACGACGCATATTCCTGTCAAACTCATCATCACGTACGCCGCTGCGTGTCGTATTTGCAGACTGAACAGTTGATTTTCCACCCTGCTGCTTTTGAGTTGCAGCACCAGCAGACTGTATTGGAACAACCTCCGGCTGTACATATTCAACTATCTCTACGTTAAGCATCGGATCCGTAGGATTGATCTCCTGTATAACATCCTTGATTTTCTGCACCCATGGTGAACTTGCCAGACCCAACTCCTGTGCAGCTTTTAAAGCTTCCTGGTATTTTGGCAATGCAGCGTCATCAGCCTGGAGTTTCTTCTCCATCAACAAATCTCTATAAGCCTGCTCTTCGTCTTTACTGAGTCCACGCGGGACAGGTGCCTTACCAAACTCTTCACCAACCTGACGCAGGATTTTTCCTTTCATATAGAGCATCTCAAGGAACTTGTCGTTAGAGTTCTGCACTACTTCACCTTTTAACCCCTGTGAGCGTGACCACTCAATGTTCTGATAGAAGTATTCCTGTGCTTTTCCGTAGTATTTTTCCAAACCGGAAAGTATTTGAATTTTCGAAGCAATCTTCTGCTCTGCATTTCCAAACAAAGTCTGCCTTTCAATTGCAGATCCCATGTCGACAAAACCCATACCAATTTTGTAGGTTGCTTTCAGTGTCCATTCAGCAATACCAAGCTCGATAACTTTTGCATAATACTTTGCCGGCTCTTCAAGTGCTTTTGTTTTTGATCTGATAAGATCCTTAACTGCTTTTTCAGATGACGCTTTCAGTTCAATTTTCTGAAATTTGTTATAGTGCGCTTCACCGGCTTTGAAATAAGCCTGAGCAATACTTTCAATGTCAATATCACTTTCCTTATTGAACTTTTCATAAATTGACACAGCCATCATATAATTTTTTAGCGCGTCATCTTCACGTTTCATATTAAGATATGCATCACCAGCCTTTACAAGCGCCTGAACCTGCTTCAGGCGATCGCCCGCATATTTTGTGGCATACTGTGTAAAGACATTTGCCATTTCCAGGTTCTGCCCCATCTTCTCGTAACAAAGACCAATTGAGAAGAATGCTTCTGCAGCATATTCTGATTGGGGAAACTTTGCTGCCAGTGCATCGTATACTTTAATAGCGTTTGTATACAATTTCCCTTTTTCAAAGATAAGACCTGCGTTATAAAGTGCCATCGGTGTCTTTGGATCTGATGCATAACGTTCGTAAATCAATTCGAACATCTTTCCAGCCATATCAAATTGGTTCAGCTTCTGATAACACTCTGATGCTGACGACAATGAGGGAATCGCAAATTCCGCTTTTGTAATATTATTCGCAGCAATCTGATAAATTTGTGCTGCTTTATCAATCTGCTCATTCTTTTTGTAATTCTCGGCCGCACGGATATATGCATTTTCACGAAGTGGTGATTTTGGAAACTTTGTTGTCAGCATTTCAAAAGTCTGTGCTGCAAGCTGTAGATTATTCGCTTCCTCATAGCATACACCGGCATCAAACCACCCACGGTCTGCAACTTTACTTGTTGGAAAATCATTTGCAATCGCCTTGAATGCTTCGACAGCACCTTGAGTATTCCCGGTTTTCTTTATACCTTCAGCTCTCTTGTACATTGAACCAGCAGCAAGATCAAGAATTTCTGCATATTCAGGTGTGTCAACCTTCTGCCCCCTTAATAGTTTCTTGTATATGTCCATTGCCATATCATACTGACCGGCTGACGAATAGCTGTTTGCAAGCATTCTGACAGATTTTTCTCCAATTTTTGCAGTCGGATAAGAATCGCCAATCTGCTTGAACACTCTGATTGCCGGATCGTAATTCTTTGCAGCGAAGTGAATGTTTCCTGCAAGATAGAGTACTTCAGCAGCATTTTGACTTTTTGGATATTTTGCCTGAAACTTTTCTGCAAATTCAAGAAGCCGCTTGGTTTCAATAAGGTCATAGGCTTTGTCTTCAGTGATACCATCAGCAGCCATTTTCTTTTTACGGCAGTTATCAAGCGCTACAACAACATTATATCCCGCATCCTCCTGGGAAATATTAGATGTTGCCTTATCAGCATTCTGCTTGAGTCTTTCAGCCTCATCATGATCCATGCCAAGTGTATCAAGATCTGCCTGGTATGGCGGGTAAGCAGCAATGTTTTCCATGGCTACAAAGTTGAAATTTTCTGCTGCTTTTTCACAATCACCAAGTGAATTGTAAATATCCGCTACGTTATACCGGTATTCAAATATTTTCCATTTGTCGTCAGGAAATTTTGAGAAAAACTCCTCATACCGCTTAAGAGCCTTCTGATAAGCGTCCTTATCCTTCTTTTTCTGGGCAATCGCATGGTAGTAAATGGCAATATTCCCAAGTGCACGCTTAACTTCCTGCTTTGCGCCGTCAATAGCCTTTGCATTATTTGAATTCTTTTTATACCATTCACTTCCAGGCCCGTAGTCATCAACCAGATGTTCACGTTCTACATTTGCTTTTTCGTGATCTTTTTTTACAACATAACATTCAACCAAAGCCTGACGCGCCTCTGGAGCTTTTGTATAATAAGGGAATTGCTTGAGCGCGACTGTAAGCGCTTTAATCGCAGGATCAAACTGACCATGTGAACGGTTTTTCAAACCAATTGTATAAAGCACCACGTCTTCGTAAGGTTTACGACCATTTTTCTTGAAAAAAGAGATCGCTTCCTCTGCACCGTTATCAATATCTGAAAAAGCGATCGCCATATACTCAAGTGCCATGTCGCGGAACTCTTTTTTCTGATACAATCCTGCGTCGCATTTTTCAACATATGTATAGAACAGGTTAATCGCTTTATCAAAATCGCTCATGTTGTAATAGATTTCACCTTTACGGTAATGAACCATTTCCCATGATGTAAGATCGATCTCTTTCTCTTTTATCTTTTCAAGATGTTTTATCGCATTAACATTGTCGTGATCCAGATAGTAGAGATCAGAAAGTCTGAAATGTGCAGGAGATGAACGTGGACTATTTGGAAATTTATCAACTATTGACTGAAAAACAGACCTGGCGTTGTCAAGGTCTCCCATAAGTAGATATATATTACCCATTTGATAATATGCTTCACTTAATTTTGGGAAATCAGGGTATTCCTTTGCGAGACGTTCGTAATAGCCGAGAGAACGATCGTAGTTGGGAATAGGGTTAACCGGTTCAGGTCCGCGGGGATTCCTTTCATACGCATCCATTTTCTTTTCATAGTTTTCTTTAGCCATAATAAATGCATCACGATCCAGCTCGTAATACATGCCACCAAGAGTGTAGAGTACATCTGCACACCGTTCTGATTTTTTTGCGTTGCAGTTTTCCAGCAGTTTCAGGTATCTGTCAACAATCTCCTGAAGATTTTTTCCATCAGGTTTGTTTTTTTCAAAAGCAGCAGCACGCTCCTGAGCGATTGCCTGCTTTTTCTTTTCAAGTTCCTGAATTTTCCTTAACAATTCCTCTTTTTTTGCATCCTGAGCACTGGTTGACAGAACAATACTCAGTAGAAACGATGTCAGTGCTGCAAGCACTAACAATACCCGCGATCTTTGCTTTGACATGCTGGAAACACTCCTTTTATGTGCAACTATCAGACTAATTTACTGTATGTTTTCGAGCTCTTTCTTCAATTTATCGAGCTCATTATCGATCTTTTCTTCCTTTTTCTGCTCAGATGCCGGCAGACGTGATTTCATCATTCGTGTCGCCTTTGCGAGGGCATACTCTGCGTCTGTAACAATCTGTTCTTTCATCATGAAGAAACGTTTGTGTGATTTTGCTTCAAGGGTGTATTTAAAAAAGTCGTCTGACTCTTTTGAATATTTCTCAAATTCTTTCTGCAGCTCCGGTCGCTCCTCAAGTGTTTTGTTTGTCGGCTTTCTAAGTGCGTTCTTCTTTATTCTCTCGGAGAACGGAGAAAAACCATTAACAGTCTTGTCAAAACTTGACGAACGCGCTTTCAGATCTTCGTCAGTAATGAATTGACGTTTTGCAGTTGCAAGACTCTGTTCGAATGCAGACACCGCTTCAGGATATCGCTTTAACAACATCAAACCATAACCTTTAACCAGAAACGCTTCAGGTATCAAAGATGTTTGAGGATAAGAGCCAATCAATCGTTCAATTGTTGAAAGTGATGCATTGGGTTGATTAACTTTGATCCAGGCCCATGCAGTTCCAAGCAGTGCCTCATCACCATAACTTGAACCAACACTCACTCTCTGATAAGCTTCTACAGCAAGTTTCAATTTATCACCCATCTCGAAATAGAGGTGCCCCATTTTCAAATTTGCTGCATCCTGTAACGCCTGGTCAGCAGCCTGCTCCGTCGTATCATTTATAATATTATTTAAATTTGTGAGCGCCGCTTGTTCTTTATTGTTTTCGATATTAATAATTGACAACGTGTACTGTGCGTAGAGGTATGATGGTTCACCGGATTTAATCCCACTGAGTAACTGCTCAGCGACATTGTAGTTCTTTCTCTGAAAATGTATTTCACCTGCCAGATAATCTGCATCAGTTTTAATATCACTGTCACTATACAAATTTGTAATGAACGCGTGATTTTTCAATGCGTCATCATGCTTTCCCTCTCTGTAATCAAGAGCCTGAAAACCATAGATGTACTTTGAGCGCATATCTGATGTAGTGTACTCTTCCAGAGCTTCCTTATATACCTGACGTGCAATGTCGTTCATATAGAGGAAACGATAGCAGTTACCAAGATACCAGGTAGCTTTGTCATTCAGGTGAAAGTTAGGAAAAAGTGATATAACTTTTCCAAACGCATATGATGCCTCCCAATATTTCCCAGCCAGGTATAACCGCATTGCTTCACTATAGGCATCATTCGGTGCCAGTACCAGCTGATCGTACATTCTCTTTGATAGGCGTTGTTCACGGGTAGGCCCAAAATCTGTCGACACTTTAAGCATTCCGGAAAAAGAACGTTCGTCGCGGTTGTTGAGACTTTCATAAAAGTTTTCAATAAAGCTATACCCGAGATGAGCATCAATATGGAAATAATTGATCATTTCCGGAAGCGTATAAATGAAATTGTAATTAAATCCGAGATAGGGGATATTGTTATTTGTCCATCCGAGCTTGAGCCATAAACTGGGAATAAACATATACTTTACATGTACACCAAGGTGATGAGCTTTGATATCATCACCAACCAGTCTTCCTAATTCATCAAGACCCTTCGACATATTTGCATAATCATCCCAACCGCTGTACAGTTCACCTAAAAGGTTATCGGATATGTACTCAACATCACCAACAAGATTATCGTTAAATACGGCATACCTGATACCTGCACGAAAACGGTTTGCAGTTACTTCTGAATACTCATCCCATTTAATCTGTGAAGGCAGCAGATCCTGAACAACCAGACTAAAACCAAGGTCACCGAATCGATAATGATCAAGAGGATTGAGATAGATACCAAGGTCGATACCCGGGATGTTCGCCCATTGAATATCCCCGAACTGGTTCTGGATACGATACTTGATATTTGTTCCAAGCGTAAGCCACGGAAGCACGCGAATACTGTAGTGGCCCATTAACCAGTAATCCTGAAAACGGGCATCACCGTCTGTACTGATTACATAACCGCTGGATTGAGTTCCTTCCACTTTTCTTCGTTGAACAGTTTCACCACCCCAGAGCAATGTAGCACCAATGGTATGATTTCTTAAAATCGGAAGTTGTATGCCGAGGTGCTGATACCCGAGCGGCCCCAGCTTATCTCCATCAAACATAGACCACCGATAGGAACCAAACTCCAGGTGAAGTTGATTCACTCTGTAAAGCAGAGCCGGATTCACTAATGCCGATGACCAGTCTGTCAGATCCTGTGTAAAATCTGCCTGGAAATAGGGGGCATCATATCCACCCTCTGCATGAGATTTCGATTCTGTCCCTGCTAACAGCAACACCAACAGAACCAATTTTAACAACATTGGTGCATTTTTATAATGAGACATCAGCTACCAGCCTTCCAAATGGTTTATTTGTTCAATGGGATAACTTCAACCCGTCTGTTCTTCGCTCTGCCATCTGCTGTAGTATTCGGGGCAATTGGACGCTCTTTTCCATAGCCACGAGCCACTATTCGATCCTGACTAATACCTCTCATAACAAAGTATTCCATAACAGACTTTGCTCTGTCATATGAAAGTTGCAGGTTATAATCAGATGATCCCTGATTATCAGTATGTCCGGCAATTTCAATTCGGATATTAGGATATGCCTCAAGACTATTGAATACAGTCTCCAGAACATAATAAGATTCTTCCAGAAGTTCAGAACTTGCTGTTTTAAAGTTTACACCTTTTAGAATAAGAGTCTGTTTAATTTCCTGTGGTTTTTCATCAGGACATCCATCGTCATCTTTAAAGCCGTTGACAGTCTCAGGATTATTGATACATGCATCAAGAGAATCCGGTATGCCGTCTTTATCGTTATCAAAATCCGGACAACCATCAGTATCCATAAAGCCATCACGATCCTCCGGCTCATTCGGACACTGATCCTGAGCATCATAGATTCCGTCCTTATCATTATCAAAATCCGGACAGCCATCAAGATCTTCGAATCCATCAAGATCTTCAGGAACATCAATACACTGATCAACTTCATCAGGAATGCCATCACCATCCTGGTCTGTATTCTGGACCTGAATCAAACGTGCTGTTACCAGACCGATATCTGTACCGCTTTCACCGGCCGATTTAAGTGCCGATGAAGGTTTCACAAAGTAATTATACTCAGGATGTCCGGGAGAAACAAATTCAGGCTCTTTTGAAATGTTTGTCTGATTAACAACCGCAAGTGCATTGAACGACAATCTGTTTTTATAAATATTGTTATTAATAATACGTGATTTTCTGGATTCAGGCGCTACAAACACACCATACTGTTTGTTCGCATAGAGCACATTATTGCGGATAAGTACTTCAGATCTGTGTGCACAAAAAATACCACAGTACCCATTTTCAAGAATTACGTTATGATCGATACTCGTCCGGGTACCACGGGCACCCTCAACAAAAATACCGGTCCACTCATTTCTGTAAATGATATTGTTATTGATATCCGGTAATGAGATCAGTGCATGAATACCAGCGCCTTTGTTATCGACAATCATATTTCTTTCAATTATTGGCCGTGTATTCTTACAGAGAATACCAGTTGTACCGTTTTTAATGGTAAAGTTGGTAATCACAGCACCATCAGCACCAAGAACAACAGGACCAAGCCGGCGGCCATCAATAATGGTCGATACCATATCCTGTCCCTGAAGCACAACATTATCAGCCAGTGCGATGTTCTCGTAGTAAATACCTTTACTTACGTAGACGGTATCACCTTCGTTTGCCTCTCCCAGGGCAGCATGAATTGTCGGGAAATCCATCGGGACAACAATCTTCCTACCCGCAAACGACAGACTTGTACACACTGCAAGCAGCAGCAACACTACGATCTGATTTTTTTTTCTCATTTTCATTGATGCCTGGATTAAATTAAGGGCTTAAATGTTTGTTGTTCAGTTGTAATCTGAAAATTACTATCAACCATCATTATTTCAAAAATAGTTTGAATCGAAAATCTTGTCAACTCATACTCCTCTGAAAATAACGCCAGTGATTCATATACTGAATTCTATAGAAAAAAGTATATACTCAAAGTAAATGCAAGTGTTTTCTGTCAGAACCGATATAAATCTATTATAATGTTCTGTTTTGCAGCATTACACTGTAGTATCTTTCTCTTAGAAACCAGTTTTCAAGAGTATTTCATTTTTATTCCCGAAAACAATAACTTTTCCAGGAAATTTGAATGTCAAACAGCATCAGATTAAAAACTCTTTTAAAAACCATTATTTTACTATCACTACTATCTAATTCTACTTACGGCTTTGGCCAGAATAAAGTACAATATAGCAATTTTTCATGGAAAATGCTTCGTTCTCCACATTTTAACCTGTATTACCATCAGGACCAGGATACACTTCCCCACATTTCGTTTCAATGGTCAGAGAACGCATTTTCACGCTTGTCATCCGATTTCAAATATATGCCTAAAAATCGCTTCCCGCTAATAATATATGGTGATCCGAATCTTTTTGCACAAACAAACATAATCACCGATATAATTCCTGAAAATGTCGGTGGATTTACTGAAATGTATAAAAACAGGATCGTTCTGCCATTTACTGGTAATTACTCGGAACTCCGCCATGTAATTCACCATGAGCTGGTTCATGCATTTTGTTTTACAATTTTATACAATCAGTTCGGCGGTTCTATCCTTAGAAACACGGAACAGAGTGCCCCATTATGGTTTATGGAGGGACTTGCTGAATACTTGTCAAGTGACTGGAATATTGAAGCCGATATGTTTATGATTGACCAGACAATACATGGCAGTGTACCATTACCGGGTTATGAACTTGGTGGTTACCTTGCTTACAAAGGCGGACAATCATTCCTCTATTATCTTTCGCAAAGCAGAGGGTACGCTCTGTTCGAAAAATTTCTGGAGAATTTTAAACAGACCCATTCCGTCGATAACAGCATCAGGAATGTCTACGGCAAAAATACTGAGGAACTTGGGCGGGAGTGGATTCAGGAATTAAAAAGAAACTACTGGCCTGAAATAGGAAAAAGGGAACTTCCCACTGTCAACTCAGCTCCGGTCACTGATAATAAAGAAACGCGCGCTAATTACAACCTCCGTCCCCGCTTATCACCGGATGGCTCTAAAATTGCGTTTTTCAGTGACCGAAAGGATTTTTCCAAAATACTGATTACCGACCGTAAAGGGAAGCTGCTCTCTTCGATCAGTCAAACCGGATTTGGCGGATATTTCGAAACATTCCATCCGTTCAGAAGTGGTCTCGGATGGTCCCCTGATGGCACGAACCTGGTGTTTGTTACCAAAAGCAGCGGCAATGATGAAATCAGGATAGTATCAGCAGAAAATAAAAAGCTGCTGCGAAAAATCAAAACCGACCTTACAAGTATCAGCAGTCCTGACTGGTCAAAAGATGGCAAAATGCTGGTTTTCACCGGAATACAAAAAGGCAGAAGTGATCTTTACCTGTACAATCTTGACAACAGCGAACTACTGCAACTGTCAAACGATGTACGTTTTGAATCTGATCCGAGATTTTTTCCTGACAATAAGCGCATACTTTTTTCAATTGAGGATACGTCAGGCAGTGCATCCCGGAACGTTGGACCATACAGTGCCACACAATCCGACCTTGCAGTTATGGATATAGTAAACGGTACGGTAACACGCCTTACCCAAACCCCGTGGAATGAAAAACAACCCAGCATCTCAAATAATAACAACCACATTTTTTTTGTATCTGACAGAAACGGTATTGATAACCTTTACTGTGCGCCATCAGACTCATTACAAGATGCAAAACCGATCACTGATTTTACCGGAGGATGCTCGAATCCGGATATCGCTGACACAACACTTGTTTATACACTTTTCCAGAAATCCGGATGGAATGTCTGGATGATGGAAAATCCATTGTCCCATATAAAAACGGACACACTGTCACTGACACGATGGGTTGAGTCCTGTGTTGACACATCAAAACCTTTTTTCAAATTTGTCAAAACACCAAATCCGGACTCACTGAAAAAATCTGATTCCCCCGGCGTGCTGTCAAAAAAGAGAAAACCATATCGCAGGCATGCTGACACAACAACCAAATCCATCCGTGAGCTGCCGCCGGACACAAGTTCCAATCAGGTTTCCACTTTGGAGCAATCACCTGGTACTATAAAAGAACCCGCCGAAATCGACAGTGTTGAAAATCAGATTCATTTAACCGATACTACTAAACAGGTAACCGATACGATTAAACAGGTATCAGTATCTGTTGACATTCTACACAAGGATTCATCGGATCAATTAATTGACACATCAAAAATTACCGTAAAAACGGACTCGATACCAAAGCCGCTTCCAATTCCTTCACCGCAACCAATGAAACTGTCTTTTTCTCCTGACATGATGTCCGTCGGGTTGGGCATAAACACCTTTTATGGTTATGCTGGACAGTGGGTTGTTTCACTGAGTGATCTGCTTGGCGATCATCGTATTATCCTTGCCGGTGATGTTCAGGGGAATTTCAGAGATTATCTTCACGTTTACGGTGCTTACTACTACCTGAAACGGCGGATTGATTTTGGCTTTGGTATTTTTTACAATAAAGACTTATCCTATGCAAACATTTTTAGTGACTTTATTTACAAGGATGTCGACTATGGTGGTTTCTTTTCATCAGAGTACCCTTTTTCGCTCTATTCACGTGTCAATTTTGAGATTCTCTACCAAAACGGCAAACGAACACCGCAGGACACTGTTCTGCCAAAAGTAAAGCACACCACCTTACTGCCATCACTCAGTTATACTTTTGATAATATTCTCTGGGGAATAACCGGACCGATTAATGGTTTCAGAGCGACAGTCGGAGCAAAGGTCTCGCCTCCGCTTGACATGGTTAATGATCCATTTGTCTCCTGTGAAGCTGACGTGAGAGCTTACATGCACATTGTAAAGAGATTTGTCTGGGCAAACCGGTTATTTCTTGGTGCCAGCAAATCACTTGACAAAAGCAGGTCGGCACGACGGTATTTTCTTGGCGGCAACGACAACTGGCTTTTCTACAATGTAGATCTTGACGAGTATGAAAAAAACATTGATCAGACAACCTACTCCAGTTTTGTAACGCCACTGAGAGGCTTCTCGTATATCGGCCTGTCAGGTTCCCGGGTAGCACTTTTAAACAGTGAATTCCGGTTCCCGTTTATCCGTGAGATTTCTGTGGTCTGGCCGCTTCCGATGCAGATCCGCTACATCAGCGGTGCTTTTTTTACTGATATCGGCAACGCGTGGGATGGCGGGGAACGTCACAACAATATTCCGTTACCGGACAAAATCTATGGTGGAATCGGATTCGGTTTACGGGCAAACCTTGGTATTTTTATTCTTCGTTACGACCGTGGATGGCCAACTGATTTTCGCACCTGGTTACATGCGCCAACAAACTACTTTTCACTTGGAGCTGAATTTTAGGAGGGCGATAGTAGAAATAATGCCTGCATTATTTCTACCCTGTTAATAATTCTGGTCATTCCCATTCGATGGTTGCAGGTGGTTTGTGGGTGATATCAAAAAAGAGATCTCCCACAGTATCAAGTGCTGTTACCTGCTTCACAATCTGATCAAGCGTTTCCACAGCAAGCGGTTTGAAACGCGCGGTCATTGCCTCCTGAGATACAATCGGACGTAACACAATGCACTCTTTACCTGCACTATTAAGCATCGGCAGCAATACAACCGGCATCTGCCAGATATCATTATATTCGTCTGTTTTGTACAGTATCTCTGTCACGATGTGATCCACTGAACGCAGCTTGTCAAGTCGTTCTTTTGTCATGAACGCTTTAACAAGAGTGTATGATGGCGTATCAACAACATTCAGACCATACACCACGCGATTGACACTTGAAAATGAATTGGTAATTCTGGTTGACAACTCTTCAAGGAGTTTCCAGTCACATGGTCCTGCAAGCACCACCGGATGCGCATAGCTGCGTTCATCACCCTGAACCCCGACACTTTTTATCGGAAGTACATGAGCATGATACCCGTATTGCTTGACAAGATTATTTATCGCACTGCTCTCCTGAACCGAATCAACCGTGCCGGTGCCATCCGAACACAGAACACGTACGCCAAGTCCGGGGCCGGGGAAGGGATGACGCCAGATAAGTTCTTTGGGAATCCCCATTGATTCACCCAGTTCACGTACTTCATCTTTGTAAAGTTGTGCCAGAGGTTCAATGAGATTTCCTTTTTCGATCATCTCGAGAATTATATCTACTCTGTTGTGATGCGTTTTGATGCGGTCGGCATGTTTTGTACCCGCACTTTCGATAGTATCCGGGTAAATTGTTCCCTGTGCCAGCACCCACTCATCCGCATTGAGTTTCAGCTGATCAAACGCTTTTTCTTTTGCGGTAATAAACATATTTCCGATAATTTTACGTTTTTCTTCAGGCTCGGCAACATTTTTCAGTGCACGAAGAAAATCCTCCGATGCATCAATGATTTTAAGATTTGTAAACCCATTTGATTTCATATAGTCAAGAATCGCTTCAGATTCACGGTACCGCATCAAACCATTATCAATATGTAAACCAAGTACCCTGTCGTTACCAAGAATTTTATTGAGCAGCATAAAAGCGACTGTCGAATCGACACCACCTGACACAAGGAGAAACACATTGCGTTTTCCGCAGATTCTTTTGATTTCCTCAGCAATCTCATCAAGAAAATTTTTACTGTTCCAGCTCCGGACGCATCCACATAGATCAAGAAAATTTGATAGCATGGTATTTCCGGATGGTGTATCGGTAACTTCGGGATGAAACTGCAGGCCGTAGATCTGACGTTCAACATTACCGACTGCTGTACATCTGCAATCATCAGTAGATCCAAATACCTCAAACCCGTCAGGTAATGTATCAACGGTATCACCATGACTCATCCAGACCTGCTCGTTATCAGAAAGCCCTTTGAGAATCGGATTTGTTTTTTTAATAGTCATCACTGCCTTACCGTACTCTTTAACCGTACCGCGCACTATGTTACCACCGAGTTCCAGAGAAATCAACTGATGTCCGTAGCAGAGGCCGAGAATTGGTTTCTTAAGATCAAGTATTGCACGATCAAACCGGGGGGAACCCTCCTGATGAACGCTGAAGGGTGATCCGCTGAAAATTATGCCTTTAAAACGGGACAGTTCATATGCTTTGATATCGCTGTCAACGATCTCAGAATACACGCCAAGGCGTCGAATGCGGTTTGCAATGAGATGTGCATACTGACCGCCAAAGTCCAAAACTGCGATCGTATCTTTTTTTTCATGACTCATTATTGTAGAATCCCTGCTATATTATTGAATAATGGAATGTTTCATTGTAATATTCGAACGACAGTATTGCCAAGTTCCTTAACCAGTTCTATTTTCTGAATGTGATGCATATCTTACACTCTATTAGGAGCCTACCGTTTTGACAGACAAACACCTGCGCCATCCGGTAAAAAATTTTTTTATTAAAAAGAACATCCAGATTCAAATCATCTGGCAGATCTTTATTACTGTTACTATTGCCGTTATACTGACAACGGCATTACTGCTTATCCTGTATAATATTAAAAACCAGGAAGGCAGCTTTTATTATATGAGTAATGATATCATGCAGGACCTTGAGCTTAAAAACCTGTTAAGCATCATACTTCCATCGATAGTATTTGTTGAGATCATTGCGATATTTATCGCATTTGGCATCGGTCTGATCTCATCCCGAAAAATTGCAGTGCCAATCTACAAAATAGAGAAATGGGCATCACGCCTCAAAACCGGGAAACTGAATACGACCCTGATGTTCCGCGAGGATGACCACCTTACAGAACTGACCACTCAGTGTAACAGTGTTACCGAGTATTACAGGTCGCTTTTTCAGGAGATCAGCAAGCACTCAACCGCAATAGCCGAAAATCCCAACGATCCTGTAAAAATAAGTCAGGAAGCAGCTAAGTTGCAGAAGATTCTTTCAAAGATTGAGATGTGATATAGTTTGCCCATTTTACTGATTTATTTTCTACATAGTTCAAAAAGAAAAAGCACATATTACTGTGCTTTTTAAACAAGGTATAGCTAACAACCAATAGTAATATTGTGGTTACGACTACATACCGATCGCAGCAAGTTTCTCAAGTAACGCTTTGGCATCCTTACTGAGCTTTTCCGGTGTATGAACGTGAACCCGTACCATGAGATCGCCCTGTTCGCGGCCATGCAGTGATGGCAGGCCTTTTCCTTTGAGACGGAAAATTTTCTCAGACTGCGTTCCTGCTGGAATTTTAAGACTTACCTTTGCATCAAGCGTCTGTACCGTTTTCTGTGTTCCAAGTGCCGCTTCCGAAAATGTCATGTCAATTTCACAGGACAGATCGATACCATGGCGTTTGAAAACTTCGTGTTCTTTCTCCTGAATAAGCACGATAAGATCTCCAGATGGTCCATTATTCCGTCCAGCATCACCTTTTTCCGGAACGTTAAGATAATTTCCCTCAGAGACACCTTTCGGGATATCAACCTGAACTGTTGTTTCCACTGTTTCAAGTCCGCTGCCACTACAGGTTGAACACATATCAGCAACCACTGCACCCTCACCTCTGCATACCGGACAGGCACTTTCCTGAATCACCTGACCAAAGAACGACTGGGCAACCTGACGTACTCTGCCGCTTCCGTTACATTTTGAACAGGTATTGCGCTTTCCTGTTTTTGAGCCGGAGCCTCCGCAAGCAGTACAACGGTCTTTTCTCTTTACTTTTAACGTTTTCTTGACACCAGTCGAGATCTCCTCAAGTGTCAATGGCAACCTGATTTGCAGATCATTCCCTCTGCTTCCTCCCGAACTGCCACGACGTCCCCTGCCGCCACCAAAGCCGAAGAGGTCCGAAAAAACAGAGTCACCACCAAAGTCATTCATAAAAGCACGAAGAGCATCACTGATATCGAAACCACCGAATCCGCTGAATCCGCCGCCATAACCGCCACCTCCGGCTCCAGCCTGCTCAAATGCTGCATGTCCATACTGGTCATACATTGCACGTTTTTTCGAATCTTTAAGAATTTCGTACGCCTCAGTCGCCTCACGAAATTTTTCTTCAGCGGTCTTATCTCCCGGATTTTTGTCGGGATGATACTTAATGGCAACTTTTCTGTATGCCTTTTTTATATCATCTTCAGACGCATTTTTTTCGACACCAAGCAATTCGTATAAATCGGTCTTTGCCATTTGTACCACCCGTTACTTTGTTTCAGATTTTTCTTCGGAACCATTCTCCTGCGATTCCTGTGGTTCGCCACTTGATACAATAACTTTTGCATGACGAATCACTCTGCTCTTGAGCTTATATCCCTTTTCGTAAACATCTGCAATGTGATCCTCCGGAACGCCGGTTTTCGGAGCATTCATAAGGGCGTCATGAATCTGGGGATCAAAAGGATCTCCCGGCACCGCATATGCCTCAAGTCCGTTTTTGTTAAGTACTGTATCAAACTTGTTAAAGATAAGTTTCACACCCTCAAACAGTGCAGTATAATCATTACCGGTATCACTGCACTTGATTGCCCGTTCAAAACTTTCACGGACATCAATCATATCAAGCATTAATTTCTCATTCGCACTTTCAACCTGACGCTCATACTCACGGCTTGTTCTCTTTTTGTAATTATCAAATTCAGCCATAAGGCGAATAAACCGGTCGTTACCCTCAGCAACCTGCTTCGTAAGATCATCAATATCTTTCAAAGCCTTTTCAAAAGATCCCTCTTCAGGAGCGCTCTCCGGTTGCACTGCATCTGTAGTATCAGCTGCTGCAGCATTGGCTTGCGAAGCATTTTCTTTTATTGCATCCGCTCCCTTTTCCTCTTTTTTATCTGATTCATGCTTCTTTTTTTCTTTACTCATACCTGCTACTCTCCTGCGCTTATGTGCAGAATCACAACGATAATGATTCTGCAAAGTGTTTACAAAATAATTTCCTGATTACTACTGATTATGTATTTAATTCACTTAAAACTTTTGCTGTATACTCAACTGCTGATACGAGAAACGGATACGGCATCCGTTTCGGCCCGATTACGCCAAGGCTTCCATGCATCGTACCGACAGTATAGTTTGTCTTTATGATACTGAATGACTGAAGCTGCCCTTCCTGATTTTCTCCACCAATCGAAATAAAAACTTTATCATTGTCACCCGGTGTCTCAAACAGATGCATAAGAAGGTTTTTTTCCTCAACAATTTCCATCACTGCACCAACTCTGTCCCGGCTGAAAAATTCCGGCTGCAAAAGCACATTGGTTTGCCCCTCGGTAAACACAGAATTGTTTTCATTCTGATCCATGATTTTCCTTATTGACGGCACAAGAAGACGGATTATGCCAAGATCAAATTCAGCAACATCGTTAAATCTGGCATCATCCATTGCACACATTTCGTCAAGAGTCTTTCCCCCGCACTTTGATGAAATTATGCGGCAGGCGCATTCCAGGCGTTCAAAAGGAACATCAGTCTGAAACTCAACCATCATTGTCTTTACAAATCCGGAACCGAGAGCAACATTGAGCAAGTAACGGTTATCACTAATTTCGAATATATAAATATGCCTGAGTAGACCTGAACGAAGCCGTGGAGCAAGCACAACACCAAGTTGATTTGTGGTCCGGCTCAACGCCCGTGTTGCGGTTTCAAGTACAAGGTGCAGATCAGATGAATCGACCGTTACAAGGGAGCTGCGTATTTTACTTTTTGTATCTGCCGGTAGATCGATATAGGTCATCAACCTGTCAACGTAATACCGATATCCTTTGTCGGTCGGTATCCTTCCTGCGGATGTGTGCGGTTGAACGATGAATCCCCGTTCTTCGAGATCACTCATCACATTACGTATTGATGCCGGAGAAAGCTCAAGCCCCCGCTGCCTGGAAATGGATCGGGAACCAGTCGGTGATGCACTAAGGATGTAATTCCTTACTACAGAATCAAGAACCAGATGCTCTCTCTCGGATAATATATCTTGTTCCATATACCTACTATTCACGAATCACAGACAATTTCAATATTTACGTATAATGTTACATTTAAAGACACAGCAGTACCCGAGGTACTGCTGTGTCACAATTGGTTTACAGAAAGAAAAGAGGACAATTATCGTACCTCTGGTGTAGTGGATATTACATCATATCCATGCCACCCATTCCTCCCATTCCTCCCATACCACCCATTCCTCCCATGCCGCCCATACCACCCATTCCCGGATGTCCGCCGGCTTCTTTTTCATCTCTTGGTTTTTCTGCAATAACGCATTCGGTTGTAAGAACAAGCCCTGCAATACTTGCAGCATTTTCGAGAGCTGTACGGGTAACTTTAGTAGGATCAATAACACCGGCTTCAAGCATATCTTCATACTTGTTACTGAATGCATTGAAACCATATGCGCCCTTGCCCTTCTTGACTTCATCACAAACCACTGATGATTCCATACCGGCGTTTGAAACAATCATACGAAGAGGTTCTTCGATTGCACGGCGAATAATGTCAACACCGATTTTTTCGTCACCATCAAGTTTCAATGTATCAAGCACCTTTGATGCCCTGATAAGAGCAACACCACCACCAGGGACAATACCTTCCTCAACAGCGGCCCTTGTCGCATGAAGCGCATCTTCAACACGAGCTTTCTTTTCTTTCATTTCAGTCTCTGTAGCAGCACCGATATTGATTACAGCAACACCGCCTGCGAGTTTCGCAAGACGTTCCTGGAGCTTTTCACGGTCATAGTCTGATGTAGTCTCTTCCGCCTGTCTGCGGATCTGAGCAACACGACCCTTGATATCTTCGGCCTTTCCAGAACCTTCAATAATTGTTGTATTCTCTTTGTCAATTACAACACGTTTTGCTTTTCCGAGTGCATCGATGGTTGTATTCTCAAGTTTAAAACCGGCTTCTTCACTGATAACGGTACCTCCGGTAAGTACAGCGATATCCTCAAGCATCGCCTTTCTGCGGTCACCAAAACCCGGAGCCTTGACAGCTGCGATTTTTAGTGTTCCTCTGAGCTTGTTGACAACAAGAGTTGCAAGCGCTTCACCTTCAACATCTTCTGCAATGATAATAAGTGATTTTCCGAGCTGAGCTGTTTTCTCAAGCAATGGAAGCATATCGCGCATAGTGGAAATCTTCTTGTCATGAATGAGAATCAGCGGCTCATCCATGATACATTCCATAGTGTCGCTGTTGGTAACGAAGTATGGAGAGAGG
>Ga0123334_1002758_pt1 | contig 19880 bp, 14 predicted proteins | sample BiotimSIPDNA_FD_89706 | JGI IMG/M metagenome (GOLD analysis project Ga0123334, IMG submission 89706) | Anaerobic biogas reactor microbial communites from Washington, USA - Biogas_R1 time_0 SIP DNA | ecosystem: Engineered > Bioreactor > Anaerobic > Unclassified | place: Washington, USA... | reverse complement strand
TGTTGGTGGCCAGCCAGTAACGGTGGTCGTTCTTCACCTGATCCCACCAGGATTTCTTCTTCTGGCGGATGCCGTCGATGGATTTCATCAAGCAGCCGGGGAACAGGTTGGCGAAGATCCAGATGATTCTCTCGACTTCGGCGTCGATCAGGGCGAAATCATAATTGCCGGCCTTCAGCGCGTCGTTGACGAAAGCGCGGGCATCCTTTGCTTCCTGACCCGTCTTGTTCTCGCCGTAAACGATCTCGCCGTCTTTGACGTAACTTTCGGTGATGACCTGGGGATTGCGGACAAAGTTGCCATTGGCGTCCTTCAGGACGGGGAGGGCCTTGGAGATGAGGTTCTTCGCCTTCATCTTGTAGGCGGACCACATTTCGCAGCTCACGCAGTTCCACATGGCGTCTTCATTGCTGAGGAACCAGGGCAGGAAGTCGGAGGAGCCGCCGACCGGGGCGGAACCATGACGGGGACCGGCCTGACCGAAAATGGCGAGGTCGGAAGAAATGGCGATGTCACAGGCAAGACCGATTTCCTGGCCGCCGGCAACTCTCATGCCGTTGACACGGCAGATGACCGGTTTCTTGCACATCAGGATGGAGTCGACCATGTTGTTGAAGAGTTCCATGTAGGAACCGTACTCTTCCGGCCTCATGCTGTAGTATTCGGAATACTCTTTCGTGTTTCCACCGGTGCAGAAGGCGAAGGGGCCCGTGCCCGTGAAGACGACGGCGACGACGGAACGGTCCGTGGAGGCATTTTCGAAACCGGCGATAACACCTTTCACCATTTCGGTCGTGTAGGAATTGTACTGGGCGGGGTTGTTCAGGCGAATCCAGGAAGTGAACAGACCGGGAACTTCATTGCCCTTGGGGTCCTTCAGGGGCCGCTTCTCGTATACGGTGCAGGGTGCTTCCGTGCCCCACCACTGAGAGGTGTGTCGGTCATGGTTCTTCATCTCATTTTCTCTTGGCATCCATGCTAAACTCATACTTTTCTCCTCTTTCGTTTTTTGGTGTTATTTATTGGGTGTTAGTACTTTCTGTACCTTAAAAATCCGGTTTCAGAACAACTCTCTTTGCAGGAGAGCCGGCCTTGTGAATCTCATCGAAGGTCGCCGCAATCGTGCTCATCGGGCGGACTTCCACGAAGGGATCGATATCGATCTTCTTGGACTGCACCATATCGAGAACGATGGGATAGTACTCGGGCAGACATCCCCAGGTCCCGATGATTTCTGCGTCAAAGGCCATGAGCCGAGAAACCATGTATTCATTTTTAGCCATTCCGAACCCGACAACGATCATCTTCCCCGTGAAGGAAAGGAGATCCAGGGCCAGATCCTGACCTGCCTTGGTTCCGGATACTTCAAAGATCTTCCAGCCTACGTTGGGAAGCCCATTGGCCTTGCGGATCGCGCTTAACTCACCGGAAATGTCCTTGGTGGTTTTATCCTGGGTGCTGATGACGAAATCACAGCCATAGCCGAGCGCTCTCTGGAGTTTCTCCTGGTTTCTCGCCATGCCGATGACCGTTTTTGCCCCAAGGGCCTTCGCCGTCTGAGCCATGTATACACCGACACCACCGGTTGCACCGATGACGATGCAGTTGTCGCCGGGCTGGAGATCCGCCCTCTTGGAAGCCTGGTAAGGCGTCGTCACGGCGTCTGCCACAACGGCAAAATTTTCCAGCGGATAACTACCGCGATTGCGAATTTCACAGAGGTCTATGGTAGGAACGACGATATGGCTTGAAAAACCACCATAATTTCCCAAGCTGTTACCGGGCATGAGCTGAGCAAGGCAGCGGTTGCCACGGCCGGTTTTACAAAGGATGCACTTGCGGCAGGGCATAACGGCGGGAATAACCACTTCCTTGCCTACCCATGCTTTATCGCCCGCAACAACGGTTCCACTGATTTCATGGCCCAATGTCAACGGCGGTTTGTTAACGGTCGGTACACGGTCATAGAAAAAACCGAGGTCGGTATGGCAGACACCGCAACCCGCAATCTCAACCAGGGCTTCGCCCTCTTTAAGTTCCGGTACGGGCAGTTCAGCTAGCGCCAGCTTCCCTTCAATCTTTTCTCCCGTTTCCTTGTTCTTCCCCCATGGCGTCACCATCTGCCACGTTTTAATCACACTTGGTACTCCAGCCATTAAACACCTCCATAAGAATATTTAACATCCCTGTTACTGCAAAGTAACGCTTGCTTATCACCCCCTCAATTTTTTTTCAATCCCTATTTTTCAAATCCATTACTCCCCTGAGGGAAGAAATCTTCATTACAAGTGACAAAGAGCTTGTATCACGGCAGGAAGGCTGATATAGGCTGCAACGGATTTCGGCGGTGCGGCCACAGGAGAAGGTCATCAATATAATTTACTCTTAAAAACAACGAGATACTTCCGTTTCCACCAATCCTAAGCTTAACCGTACTCACAAAACGGCTGTTTTGTATCACAGCTCGAGTTGACATTCAAGATGTTTTTCAGCACAAATCGATTTTGCTTTCAACCTGGCGAGCCCTGTAAAAACAAGTACTCCATTTAATCTTGACCCAACTTCGCGCTTTTTTAGCCTGCACGGGATTGTCTTTCAACTTTTTAGAAAAGGGGGCTTAATAAAATTATCCTTTCAGGATAAAAAAGGGGGAGGTAAAGGACCTTTACGAAAGGCCGCAATGGTAAAATTTAGGCTTGATGCAACTCGTCTTTTGGGATAGCCCCCACCTCCTGCTTATGACTTAAACGGCCTAAAAATATTACGAGGGCACTTCTCAACGCAGATTTCTTTGCAGTCGACACCGTAGGCCGCGCATTTTCCATGATCAACTCGGATGAGATTGCCGTCTAAACTCACGGCTTCTGCCGGACAGGCTTTGACGCACATCCTGCAGCTTATGCACCCCACTTCGCACACGGACCGAACCACCTTTCCAGGATCCTTCGTGCTGCAGGGCACCCAGACGCGAGCGCTTAGGGGAATGATTTCAATGATCTTCTTGAGACATATCCGAACGCAGGAACCACAGCCTACGCACTTTTCAACATTTACGACTGGGAAGTGGTTCTCCAGGGTAATGGCACCAAAGGGGCAAACCTCAACACAATCCCCGAAACCGAGGCACGAATAAGCACATTCCTGGGGTCCACCACCAAAGCAAATGCTCGCACCCGCACAGGTCTGATCACCAAGATAATGATATTTCTGTCCGACGTTTCCCTCAAGACGGGAGCATCTCATTGAAGCGACCATGTTGGCGGCACCGGCCACCTTTTTCCCGGTAATTTCCGCAACAGCTTCCGCTACTGCCGCCTTGCCCGGGAAACAGAGATTGGCAGGTACCTCCGGATCGTTAACAACCGCTTCCGCATAAGCTTCGCAACCTGCGTAACCGCATCCACCACACTGCGCTCCAGCAAGGACTTCAAGGACTTCCTCCACCTTTGGGTTAGCTTCGACAGCGAATTTCTGAGCCGCGAGAGCCAGACCAATGCCGAATAAAAGACCGATACAGCCGAGAAATGCGATTCCCCCAAGAGCTAATTTAATCAATGCCGGATCCATTGTTTTACCTCGATCAATCGAAATATTTTAAAACAGCAATTACGGAAAAGCCTGAAAAGATGAGTCTGAATAAGTCTGCCTGAAATCGGCACCTCGATACTGCACTCCCATATATAACATAATTGCATTTGTCAAATTCATATTTGTTATATATATCTCGACTATATATCATTGAGAAATAAGCTCCAAATAACGGATTTTTTGGGGGGGTTCACGACGAAACAATGGCGCCTTCTTCAAAGCTGACCACCCGATCGGCTACCCTTTTCACCTGATCCAGGTAATGCGAAACCACCAGAATGGTTAGGTGTTTCCTCAGCTCCAGCAACAGACCCTCAATGACTTCCGTGGCGGTCGAGTCCAGTGATGATGTGGGCTCGTCCATCAGTAAAACCTCCGGTTCGAGAACCAGCGCCCGGGCGATGCAGAGCCGCTGCTGCTGTCCCCCGGAAAGTTTGCGGGCGTCATCGTTCATTCGGTCTTTGACTTCCTCCCAGAGATAGGCCATTTTCAGAGTCTGTTCCACCTTGCGCCTCATTTCCTTTTGATCAGTACCACCCGCCATCTTCAAGGGAAAGGCAACGTTTTTGTAGATGCTCATGGGCAAAGGGTTTGGGGTTTGGAAGACCATCCCGACCCTTCTTCTCAACTCCGTCACAGGAAAGGCCTCCTGATAGATATCGCGGCGCAGACCACCGAGGGTAATCTCCACTTTGCCGCTCATCCTGGCCTCTGGGAGGTTTTCCCAAAGCCGGTTCAGCGTTATCAGAAAGGTGGACTTTCCCGCCCCTGAGGGGCCAATGAGCGCCGTGATCGAATGTTCTGCAAAATGGACCGTCAGGTCTTGAAGGATTCGGCGTTCCCGATAGAAAAAGTTGAGATCGGCAACCCGTATTTTTGTATTATCCGGAAGAGTCGTGTTCATGGACGATAGAAAGCGAGATAAGAAAGACGCTTTTTTATGACGAAGGCAAGGGCGAAAAGGAACAGACATAACAGAAGCAGAAGCAGTGCCGCTCCATAGCCGTTCATTAGTTCTTCTGGAGTGGTATACTGGGAAGAAATGTAATAGATGTAGAATGGCAGCGCTTCGTAGGGGGCAAAAACGGATTTTGGAACCCCCGCCGCCACCACCACTCCCGTAAGCATGATGACCGCAGTATCCTCCGCGCAGCGGCCGATGGCGAGAATGACCCCGCTGATCATCCCGGTAAGAGACTGGGGGAGAAGGACATAAACCAGGTTCTGCAGTTTCGTCGCTCCCAGGGCAAGAGCCGTCAGGCGGATCTCGGGAGAAAGACTTTCCAGGGCGATCTGCGTAGTTCTGATGATGTACGGCAGAACAAGAAAGGCGAGGGCAAGACCCGATATGAGCAGACAGGGCTGTATGCTGCTGGAATAGTGTTTGTGGAGAAAAACGGCCAGCGCGAACCCGAAGAGCCCAACCACGATGGACGGAATGCCGGCAAGGATGTCGAAAATCAGGTTGAATGCGTTTTTGATCCGAAAGTCCGCGTATTCCGCCAGGTAAATGCCCGTTGCAAACCCGATCGGCAGAGCAATGGAAACGGACAGAGAGACGAGCATCAACGTGCCGACAACGGCGGGGAACAGTCCGTCGAAAACGCGCTGTTGAAGAAGAACGGCCTTGAGAGGGGAAACGTCCCCGAAGATCAGCTTCGGATGAAACGCACCGGCCCCCTTGAAAAGAAGATAGACAAGAATGGAGAAAACGGCGGCGGTCAGAATCAGCCCGCAAGTCCAGGAATACCAGATCGTCAGTCTTTCCCCCGCTTGCTTCATGCCCGTTCCTCGCTTTTCCGGAAGGCCAGGCGTCGCACGGCAAGAATGACGATGGTGATGAAAAGATACAGAACCAGACCGCAGGCAAAGATGGAACGGAATTCAGGACTCTCGTAATCAGCGGCAATGACCAGGGCGATGTGGGCCGTCAGCGTGCGCACCGAATCCAGGATCGATTTCGGCTCAGCAATGGAATTTCCCGCAATCATGAGGGAAACGAGGGTGTCCCCCATCGCACGGCCGAAAGCCAGAAGAACCCCGATGACAATGCCCTCCCGTGCCGAGGGAAGAATAACGTATAAAAGCGTCTGCAAGCGGTTCGCGCCCAGGGAATCGGCTGCGTCGATGTACGATCGAGGGACCCGATCGAAACTGTCACAGAAAAAGAGGATCATCGTCGGCGAAATCAGGACTCCAAGCATCAGGGCCGCTGTGAGAATGCACATCCCGGATCCGCCCTGGAAAAATTCCCGGATCAACGGAACAAGGAGAAAAATGCCGACAAAGCCATAGATCACGGTGGGAATGCCCGTCATCATCTGAACGATCCTCCGGAAGACAGCGCTCAATGATTTCGGGCCGATCGAGCTGATGAGAAACGAACAACCGAGACTCACGGGAAAGGCAATAAGCAGGCTGAGAAGCGAGATGACCGAGGTCCCCACGATCATGGGATAGATCCCGTAAAATCCCTGCTGAGGCATCCATGGCTCCGTGAGAAGACGGAAAAGACCACCACGGAGAAGAGGCAAAGCCATGTACGCCATGAAACCGAGAATCAGCAGTGTTATGGATGAACTGATTATGGTGGAGAGGAGAAAAATCTTCTCAATGCCCCTTTCCTTCCAGTTATTCATGGGAAGGGAATAAATCCTCCCTTTTCTACAATTTTACGACCTTCCCGAGAATACAGGTAATTGATGAAGGCCCTGGTCAGACCGGTGGGCTCGCCTTTCGTGTTGCTGTAAAGCCCACGGGCAATCTTGTATTTGCCTTCTTTAACCGTCTTGATCGTTGGGATCACGCCGTCCAGGGCGACCGGCGCCACGGTACTGTCAATATGACCGACGGAAACGTAACCGATGCCATAAGAATCCTGGGCAACCGCCGATTTCATCGCCCCGTTGGAAACCACCACATTGGCACTGGGCGAAATCGTCCCCTTGTCCAGTGCTTTTTCCCAGAAAACCTCTCGGGTTCCGCTTGCTTCATCACGGGTGTAAAGGTTTATTTTCCTGTTTTCGCCACCGACGCTTTTCCAGTTGTCGATCCGGCCTGCGAAAATATCCATCACCTGCGCCTTGGTGAGCGCCTTGACTCTATTTTTCGGATTGACAACGACTCCGACGCCGTCCAGAGCCCACTGATGCACCTTGAGCTGATACCGGGCGATTTCATCGTCCGTCGGTTTTCTTCCGGTGTTCCCGATGTTGACCAGACCTTCGCCCACCTGCTTGATGCCGACGCCGGAGCCCCCGGCGGCAATACTGATCTGGATGTCGGGAAATGCGCTCATGATCCTCTGAGCCGCCTCTTTCATTACGGGAATATGAGCCGTACCCCCCGAGATCTTCAAGGTCCCTTTCTGCCCTCCAAAGGCTTCCAGTTCGCCCGAAATACAGTCAGCGGTTAGAACAAACAGGGAAAAGATCACGGCAAGCGCTGCAACGACATATTGTTTTCTCATGGGATCCTCCTGAATCACTTGTTTTACTGCTTCCGACGTCTGCTAAAAAATCAGCTGTCAATGAATCCCACTAGTATAGAACGAAGAGTTATTAGTCAAATTCATCCTCTTGATGCATGACGGTTTATTATTCCTTTATGTAACTTCATTTTACCTTCCTCATCTCAATCCGTATCCTCTATAAAAAAAAGGAATAATACAAATCTATTATGCATATTCTTGATTTGACGTTTATTTCCATTTCTGTTAACCCGTACGCTCTGTGACGGAAGGATTTTTTACATTTCCTCTCGATGGCCCAGGCATCCTGTTCGGCCTGAAATAAGCGCCTGCTGGTAGGAATCCGTCTACTGTGCTCTTGGGGATATCCATCAAGGGCTTCTATTTTTTGTATCGGCCAATTGAAATTTATTTCAAAGGTGAGGTTCTCCATAAAAATGCAGCCACAGATCGCCATGTGCAATATCTTTGACCAGGATGCGGATCAGCTGGCGGAATTCGCTTCCCGGCATGGTTTTTCGGCTATCGACTGGTCAATCGACCCGTCTCTGCCGGAAGAGGAGTTTCTCTCCCGGGTGGAGACCCTCTCCGACTTCCAGCTTCGTTTTCACTGCCGCTTCTTCGGAGTGGACATCGCCTATGCCGACCGGCGTGGCGACGACTCTCTTGCGCTGCTGATGCGTACCGTTGATATGGTGGCCAAGACCGGCAAAGGACACATGACGATCCATTCCGGCCTCGGCAATCGCTCCGGGGAAGGGATCAGCCTGGCAAGAGCCATCGACAATCTATCCGTTCTTGTGCAATACGGCAAACGGAACGGTGTAGCCGTTGCCCTGGAAAACTTGATGACCCCGCTGACCAATGATCCCTTTCTCTTCCATTTCATCGTTTCCCGAAGCGATGCATTCGTGACCATCGATATCGGACATGCCCATGCCGTAAGGCATCTTCATCCGCAAATGAACATCTGCGGCGAGTATGTTCTCCCCAACAGGGATAAGCTTCTCAATGCCCATATTTATAATACCGAGTTGGAAGGGTATGGGCACATACCCCCTACGAGCCTGCAGGACATCGCCAGCCGTCTGGATCTCCTCAGTCTGGCAGAGCCCTGCGACTGGTGGGTTATCGAACTGATGAATCCGGAGGAAGTTCTCTCGACCCGCAATTTTCTCGAAACATACCTCGATTGCCGCTCCATTCCGCCTGTCGCGGAACGGCATAGTCAGCCGCTGCCACTTTTTGCCGCATAAGGAATCCCAGGCAAGCCGGAGTAGCTTTTTCAGGGAGTGGACATGCGCTGCATCCTTCTTCTTCTCGACGGCCTCGGTGACCGAAGCCATCCCGTTCTGAACGGCCAAACCCCTCTCCAGGCGGCCTGCACCCCAAATCTCGATAAAATCGCGGAAATCGGCATGACCGGACTTTTTCACTCCCACCTCCAGGGAACGGCATTGCCAAGCGAACTGGCCCATTTCCTGATGTTCGGATATCGCCTTGAGGAATTCCCGGGCCGGGGCATCGTGGAGGCGCTCGGGGAAGGGATCGGCATCCGTGAGGGGGACACGGCCCTCCTGGCCCGGATCTTTTCCGTGGTCAGGGACGGGAACACCCTCGTCCTCCGTCATGAGAATCCGAAGCTGGATCGGAAAAGCTGCCGAATTCTCCATAAGGCCGTCGGGCGCTTCACCCTGGACGACATTTCGGTGGCTTTTCTACCCACCAAAGGGATAGCGGGCATCCTCCTGCTTCGTGGGGACGTATCCAAAGCCGTCACCGATTCCAATCCGATCGCCGAAGGGCGCCCTCTCATGCAGGTCCTTCCCCTGCGAACGGCAGCCGAGAATCCCAGCGCCCGGAAAACCGCCAAAGTCCTCAACGCCTATCTTCGCTGGAGCCATTGGACGCTTTCGGAACATCCTCTCAACAAAAACCGGATTGAAAATGGGCTTCCTCCCATCAACGCCGTCGGCACCCAGCGGGCCGGGATGATGAGCAGACTGCCTTCGTTTTCGGAAAAGTGGGGGCTCAAGGGCTTGATGATCGCTTCCGGTACGGTTTACCATGGGATCGGGCAGGTGATCGGCATGGATATCCAGAAGGTCGGAGATACGGAAGACCCCGGCCGGGATCTTCGCGCGCGGCTCGAAAGGGCGCATCGGGCGCGGAAATATGATTTTATCCACGTTCATACCAAGGTCACGGACGAGGCGGGTCACACGAAAAATCCCCTGATCAAGAAAAGGGTGATCGAGGCGGTCGACACGGCGCTGGACTATGCCGTCAAAGAGATCGTCCCCGACGAGAACGTCCTTTTCATCGTGACCGCCGATCATTCCACCGCCGCTTCCGGCACGATGATCCATACCGGCGAGAGCGTGCCGCTGGTCATGACAGGCAAATATGTGCGGAGGGATGACGTTCGAAAATTCGACGAAGTCAGTTGTGCCGCCGGCGGGCTCAGCCTCGTCCGGGGAAAGGAACTCATGTATCTGGTGCTCAACTTCCTGGATCGGGGAAAGCTCTGGGGACTCATGGATTCGCCCGACGACCAGCCGTTTTCTCCGGGCCGATTCACCCCCCTGCTGATGGGCTGAACCCATGAAACCGCGGTTTCCAGAGGACGCCCGGCTCTCCGGAAGGGGTGACAGGTTCCGGGGTGGCCTCATTGTTGCCTCCAACAGGGAACCTTATTGTCACCGGAAAACCCCCGAGGGCCTGCGATGGGAGATTCCCGTCGGCGGAGTCGTTTCGGCTCTTGATACGGTCCTGCGGGTGACCGGGGGAACATGGGTCGCCTGGGGCAGCGGCAGCGGCGACATGGAGCAGACGGATGCCGGCGGCCGTCTATTGGTACCGCCGGAAAACCCTGCCTATACCCTAAGAAGGATCTGGCTTTCCGCATCGGCAGAGGAAAATTACTATCACGGATTCTGCAATCTGGTCCTCTGGCCGCTCTTTCATGGTGAAACGGATCGCGTCGTCTACTTACCCTCTTTCTGGGAGGAGTATGAAAAGACCAACCGGGCGTTTGCCGAGGCGATTCTTGAAGAATGCGCTTGGAATTCGACGATCTGGATCCATGATTATCACCTCTGCCGGGTTCCCCGGATGATCCGCGCGGCCGATCAGGAGCGGATCATCGCTCATTTCTGGCACATACCCTGGCCCGAACGGGAACGGTATGACTGCGCCCCCCATGGCGAGGAAATCCTTGCCGGACTTCTCGGCAATGATCTCCTTGGCTTTCAGACTCCTCTCTATGCCCGAAATTTCATGGATTGTGCCGCAGCGCGGCTTGGCGCAGTCATCGATGACGATGCCATGACCGTTGCCTGGGATGGACGCACCACCCAGATTCGGACCTTTCCGATCAGCACCGACTTCGAGTGTTTCAATGCCTTGGCGAACTCTGCTTCCACGGCTGCCCGGATTCGGCGAATCAGGAAGCAACACCATCTGCCCCGGCGTGTCGGTCTTGCCGTCGACCGACTCGACTACACCAAGGGAATTCTTCAGCGACTCCAGGCGCTTGAGCTTTTTTTCCAGCGCAATCCGGAATTCCACAGGAGATTTTCCTTCATCCAAGTCGCCGTCATGACTCGGAGCGGGAAGCCGTACCTGCGCTACCGGCAGGAAGTTGAGGACCAAATCGCCGAAATCAATGAGAAGTTCGGCAAGGCGGACTGGAGACCGATCATCTATTTCGGAAGCAAGCTCGAACGGCAGGATCTTGTTTCCTGGTACCGGATGGCGGATGTGGCCGTCATTACTCCTCTTCATGACGGGATGAACCTGGTGGCCAAGGAATATGTAGCTTCAAGAGGAGACGGGAAGGGCGTTCTTATCCTGGGCAGACAGGCTGGTGCAGCCGAAGAACTGACCGAGTCGATCCTTGTCGATCCAACCGATATCGAGATGTTCGCCACGGCTATCCATAGGGCTCTCACTCTATCCAGCGGGGAGAAAAAGAAGCGGATGATGCAGTTGCGGGGACAGGTGCAGGGAAATACGATTTATTCCTGGGTAGGCAACATCCTGGACGAGCTTTCCCTTCTCCCAGTGATGAAACAGGGAGGAAAACATGCCCTCACGCATGAAGATGAAATCGCCGGCCGCCTTGCCGGTCGGGATCTCTTTTTCTGCCTGGATTTCGACGGCACCCTCGCCCCGATCGTTGAGCAGCCGGAACTGGCGGCCATGCCGGACGACATTTCCCTGCTCCTCTCCGTGCTTCAAGAGCATCATCCCGTCGCGTTAATCAGCGGCAGACGTCTTGACGACATCAGGCATCGTGTCGGCTTGCCGGGCCTTGTCTATGCAGGAAACCATGGGATGGAAACGGACAATGGAGTAGCCGATGTCGGCGGCCGCGCCGCACTTGATGCCTTTCTTCCTGCGGCGCGGCAGGCATTGGAATGCCTGCCCGGGATAGAGATAGAGGACAAGGGGTTGACCGTCAGTATCCATTTCAGAAAGATAGCACCCGTGCTGTTGGAACATTTTTTCGATTTATTCCAGGAAATTGCCCGGAAGTTCATGGGAAAGATCGTCGTCAACGAAGGGAGAAAAGTCTTCGAGATCCTTCCGCAAGGCGCACCGGACAAGGGAAGCGCGGTACGGCAGCTCTTGAAGGAGGTCGGGAAAGGAAGGCTTCCGGTCTATATGGGAGATGACACGAACGATGAAGAGGCATTCCGGGCAGTTCGGGAAGACGGGATAACCGTTGCCGTCGGGGGAAGCACGGAGGCTGAATTCTATCTGAGAAACCAGGGAGAGGTCGGAAAATTTCTGGCGTTGCTGATCCGGGTATCTCTGCCCGATGGAAAACAACGCCATGCAAAGGATGAAGGGGCATAATAAAATGATCGGCGAAACAGTCCCAAAAATCGAAACAGGGGTAATCCACGGCCGCTTTCAGGTTTTTCACAACGATCATCTCAAGTACCTTCTGGCCGGAATGCGGCTCTGCCGGCATCTGGTGGTGGGCATCACCAACCCGGACCCGAAGCTGACCATGGAAGAAGCCGCGGATAAGAAGCGCAGCAGTTCCCTAGCCAATCCGCTTACCTACTATGAACGTTACGTCATGATCCGCACCGTGCTCGAGGAGACCGGAATCGAGTCGTCGCATTTCTCCATCGTTCCCCTTCCCATCAACCTTCCCGAACTTTACCGATATTATGTTCCCATGGACGCCGTCTTCTTTCTTTCCATCTATGACGACTGGGGCAGAAAAAAGCTGAATTACTTCAATTCGTTGGGGATCAAAACCCATGTCCTTTGGGAAGTGCCCCTGGAGGCAAAGGGGATCAGTGCGGAAGACGTCCGCAACCGGATGATCCAGGGTGGCCCGTGGGAACATCTGGTGCCTCCCTGTGTGGCGCACCTCATGAGGAAATGGGACATTCCCGCACGGCTCCGGAATATGTCGGAGCCGACTCAGATCAATCCATGAAGCAGGTGTTGACGACGCAGCTGTAATCGGAAAAGTTGTGGATGAACCGAAGAGAAAGATGATCGTGAGGTGAAGGAAGATTGATAGAGATTGATGTCCCTGGGAAAGGCGTTTACAGGTTTGAACACCTGGTCCTGGACCTCAACGGAACGATTTCCCTGGACGGCGCCGTCATCGAAGGGGTTCCCGAAAGACTTGAATTGCTGGGCCGGCTGGTCGACATCGTCATCGTCACGGCGGATACCCGGGGTAAAGCTCAGGAATTGGGCGAGGATCTTCGCGTTAAAATCCACATCCTCCATCCGGGCGATGAACAGGAACAGAAGTTCAGACTGGTGCGGCAACTGGGCAGTGAGGTCACGGTGTCCATGGGAAATGGCTCAAATGACGCATCCATGTTGAAGGAGTCCGGTTTGGGAATATGTATTCTTGGTCCTGAAGGGGCATCCTCCGAGACGATGGCAAACTGTGATCTGGTTATCTCCGATATCAACGCCGCACTGGATCTGTTGCTGAAACCCGGGCGGCTGATCGCTACGCTGCGCAGATAGGAACACAACCAGAGCATCCCGAACATCCAACGGGAGCATTTTTGCACCTTGCTGTTCCCATAAGAGTTTGTTTTGCCTCTCATGCCATGCAAGCCGGATTTATCGGGAACAAAATAAAAAAACCCGGGGTGCGGCAATAAGATGAAGTCACGAAAAAGGGCTTAATCCGATCCGGCTAAGCCCTCAAAATGGAGCATGAAAGGTCCAATAACCAGATGCTTCAATTTTTAAAGCACCGGATCCGGGAATGGAAATAACAATCAGACATCACCGGCCCTCTTGTCGATGCGTCTGGTTATAAAACCGCCCGGCTTTCACAATTGGTGTGCAACTGCTTGACCGGGCATTGCTGGATTCCAATCAACGATCAGCGCAACTCGCTATGTTCAACATTACGGGAATGACTCAAAATCGTCGCGTAATATTGCTCATGCCGGTCTGCAAATGCCTCAAGACTGAATTTCTTCTGAACGAACATCCTGCCTTCTTCTCCCATGGCCTTTCTCTTTTTTCCGTCGGTTAAAAGCTCTTTTAATCGATCGGCAAAAGATTTGAGGTCTCCCTTACGGACGAGGAATCCCGTTTTTCCATGGACAATCCCTTCGGGGGTTCCTCCAATTCTGTAGGCAACGACAGGCACCTTCATCGCCTGGGCCTCGATCAGTATCCTTCCCAGGCCTTCATGATGATAGGTCGGAAAAGCCATCATTGATGAAACCCCATACCAGTCACGCAACCTTTCCTGATTTAGTTCTCCGATAAATAACACTTGATCTGTAAGCCCGTCTTTACTCACCAACCCTCTGAGTTCCTCTTCATATTCAGCGGAATCCGTTCTGCCTGCAAACACAATTTTAGCGAGCAACCCCTCACGCCTCAGTGCGGCATAGGCCTTGATGACATCGTGTTGGCCTTTAAGCCTGAGAATTCGAGCCGGATAGAAAATGATCGGAATATCCGTCCCGATTTCCAATGGCCATGCATGGGCAGGATTGAACACCTCCATGTCTATCCCATCGGACAGATTACAGAACGCTCCTTTCAACCTCCTTGGAACACCAATACCTGAAACCCCGGCTAAGCCGGTACAATAACACAATTGAGCATTGATTGAGGGATCGTTAAAATAAGAATTTGAGAAATGATTGATAAAAATGGAAGGGATGGTAAGTTTCTTTGCCTCTTCCATTATTTCGAGACTATCAACTGTGCCAAGGTAATGCATGATGAGCAAATCAACCTTGTGTCGCTTGTGTATATTTCTGAATTTTTCTGCAGCATTTCTTATTTGAAAAAGTCCGGGGCGCGGGGCATTTTTGGCAGTTTTTAATCGGCCCGATTTATCCATATTGTAGATGGAGTCGGTTGGCATTCCGACGGTGAAGGGCAAGGGAATTTCAACCAAACGCCCCTGTCCGATTTCCGTGTTGATTGCTTCCCCGGCAGTTGATTCTTTCTCAAGATACGTTCGAATGATATGAGCCTTATTTCTTTTCAATAACGTACGATCGAGGTCATCAAGGTACTGCTCTATGCCGCCGCCGCTTCTAAAGGCCTTCGTAAATCTTAAAACGGTGACTCCATTTAATTGGTTGATCATTGATATTTTTCCTTTTTTTCAGGGAAAGGATTTTTAAAACGAATCAACGTTGTTTTCGGAACGCGCACGAGGACCAATCTCTTCACTCGTCAGCGACAAACAGCGTAATTCTACCATGACCGCAACCAATGCACTCCACAAATTGTCGGCAACAGAGAAGAGGTCTTTATCGGAAACGAATAGCGGGGATGAGTCAGACAAGGCGCTCAGCAAGCATGCAAAAGGACTCACGCGACTCGGCATGAGTCCTTTTGCGGGAATCCCGGACATCGTTTAAAGGATGGTGACGTCGGCTTCCGAAGGGAAATCAGCTTGTTCATAAGTCTCTGTAACGAGCTATCGTCTCATTCGATTTCCTCCCTTTCTTCTCACCGGAACGCACCTGATAGTGTTTCAATTCGAACAGGTATGCCTGAGCAGAATCCGATGCCCGTTGCAATATGTAAGCAAGATACCTGTCTTTTAAGCTGTTGTTTCTTTGCTCTTTCTAACGACCGCTCTCTGGCCTTCCGGAAGAGGAGGCGGTGCAGGCTGGCCGACCAGTTTCGTCACAGCGCTGAATTTAGGGGGGCAGGCGGACAAGCAGGTTCCGCATTTAATGCACTTGTCCTGATCAATGACATGGACCTGCCCCTTGGCGCTGATAATAGCGTCTACCGGGCATTTCCGGGCGCAGGTCATACAGGCCTGGCACTTTTCCGGATCGATGTAGTACGACGGTGCTTCGCGAATGAGCCGTTCCACCTCCTCGGTGGTGAAAAGTCTGGCGTAGGCCGCCTCATCATGATCGTGCAAGGCCAGCTCCTTCATCTTTGCCAGCTTGAAGTAGGGAATCAGCCTGGCCATTTCCTCCAGTCGAGCCTTCATTTCGGCTTCGTCGATGCCTTCACTGCTTCCCAGAGGTCCCAACTCCTGAATCTCACGGCTGTACTCGTTCATGATCTGAGCGAACCGGATTCCTTCACCGGCGGAAACCCATTCGATCCTTAATCTTTTTGGGTTGATTCCGATGTGCTCCAGCAGTTTCCTGCACAGGGTCACCATGCTGTAGGCATCGTAATTTCCCTCCGGATTGTAGTGGCAGTCGTTGATGTGGCAGCCGCCGACGAACACCGCGTCCTGTCCGGTCAAAAAAGCCCGGAAGATGAATTTCAAGTCGACTCTTCCGGAGCACATCACCCGGATCAATCGTATATACGTCGGATATTGAAAGCGGGAAACACCGCACAGGTCCGCCCCGCCGTAACAGCACCAGTTGCAAATAATACCCAGCATCTTTGGTTTAAAACTTGCGTCCGCACTCATACTTTTTATACCTCCTTAAATGGATCATCCTGCTTAAATAGATTGTGGGTTGAGTTCTCTCTATGCCTCTGCCAGAGCCGCTTCAGCAGACCCCAGAACCAGTTCTTTGGAACCCGCCGCGTCGATCTGGTTCAGAAGCTCGACATCGGTATAATGCTTCAGTTGGATCGCCCCGGTCGGACACTTGGAGTTGCACAGCCCGCATCCCTTGCAGAGGACGGGGATGACCGAGGCCTTTTTGCCCTGCTTGGTCTCCTTGAACTCGACCGCGCCGTACGTGCAGGCCGGGATGCAGGCTCCGCAGGCGATGCACATCTTTTCGTTCACCGAACAGACGGAGCCAGAGGCGACAACGGTATCATTGGCCAGCAGGGTCAAGGCCCTTCCGGCGGCCCCGTAAGCCTGGGCGATCGTTTCCGAGATATGCTTGGGATAGTGTGCGATCCCGCAGAGGTAAATCCCTTCTGCGGCGAAGTCGACGGGTCGTAATTTGACATGGGCTTCCTGGCAGAAACCATCCGGACCCAGGGCTACCTTGAATTTATTAGATATTTCCTGGCTTTCCGCCGCAGGAATTGTGGCGACGGACAGGATCAGAAAATCGGCGTCCAGGGCAAGCTTCTTTTCCAAAATCGGATCGGCCGCAGTCACCCGCAGAACCGGCCTTCCCTCTTCCACAACGGCTTCCACCTGGGGTGGATTTTCCGGCTCATAGCGGACAAATTTGACGTCCTTGTTGGAAGCATCCCGGTAATAATTCTCGAAATAACGATAGGTCCTCATATCCCGGAAGAGAATGGAGATTTCCATCTGGGGATTTTTCTCTTTCAGTTTCAAGGCATTCTTGATGGCATGACTGCAGCAGATCCGGGAGCAGTAGTTTCTGTCCTCGTTCCGGCAGCCTACGCACTGGATCATCACCATGCTCTCGGCAGAAACGATCTTCTCCTCTCCCTGGGCGATCCGGCCCTCCAGCTCCAGCTGGGTCATGACCCGCTCATCCTGGCCGTAGAGGTATTCCGTGGGCTTATATTCGTCGGCGCCGATGGCAAGTACGGTGGCCCCATGTTTGATCACCGATGTTCCCCGGCCGTTCTGTACCGTGGTCGTGAAGTTCCCAACGTAACCGGTCGTCTCCGGAATGGACGCCCCCGTATAGACATGGATCATGGGATTGGAATAAACCTGCTGGATCAGATCCTTCACATAGGCCTGAACATCCAACCCTTCCAGCGTGTAGTGGAGCCGTTTCGCCATCCCTCCCAGCTCTTTCTCCTTTTCCACCAGAAAGACTTCATGCCTCTGCTTGGCGATGGACAAGGCGGCCGTCATGCCGGCAATGCCGCCGCCGACGACCATCGCCCTCTTGTCGACGGGAAGATCGAATTCCTGCAGGGGTTCCAGAAAATGGGCCCTGGCGACGGACATCCGGATGATATCCTCCGCCTTCTCCGTGGCCGCCTCCTTTTCCTTCGAGTGGACCCAAGAGCAGTGCTCGCGGATATTGGCCATGTCATAGTAATACTGGTTGATCCCTGCTTCCCGGAGGGTGTCGCGGGAGAGCGGTTCATGGGTCCGCGGAGTGCAGGCGGCGACGATCACACGGTTGAGCCCTCTTTCCTTGATGTCCTTTGCCAGCATGGCCGCGGCTTCCGTCGAACAGATGAAAAGGCTTTCTTCGGCGTGAACGACATGGGGCAGGGTCAGGGAATATTGAACCGTCTGAGGAACATTGACGATCCGGCCGATATTGGCCCCGCAATGACAGACATAGACGCCGATCCTCGGTTCCTCCTGCGAGACGTCCTTTTCCGGGGGATAGACTCTTGCCTTGGAAAGGTTTCCGCGCCGGTAAGAGAGGATTTCGCCACACATGGAACCGGCGCCGCTGGCGCCCAGTACCCCTTCGGGAATATCCATAGGACCGATGAAAGCGCCGCTGACAAAGATTCCCGGGCGCGTCGTCTCCAGTGGATTGGCGGGGCCGGTTTTGCAGAAGCCGTGATCGTTGAGTTCAATTCCGAAGGCCTGGGCAATTTTTTCTACATTGCGGGGAGGAACCAGGCCGACGGAAAGGACCACCATGTCGAATTCTTCTTCCTTGACGCCCTCGGGGGTCGTGTATCGAACCGTCACATTCTTCGTGACCGGGTCTTCCCGGACGATGGAGGCATAACTGCGGATAAAGCGGATTCCGGGAAGGTTCTCCGTTCTCTGGTAGAACCGCTCGAAATCCTTGCCGTAGGAACGGATATCGTTATGGAAGATGGTACAATGGGCCCCGTCATCATGATCCTTGGTCAGAATCACCTGTTTCTGTGTATAGGTGCAGCAGACCGCGGAGCAGTAGCTGTTGTCGCCCGGGGTGACCCGCCGGGAGCCGACACAGTGAATCCAGGCGACATTGTGGGGATGCCTCATGTCGGAGGCACGCAATATTTCCCCTTCATGGGGACCTGTGGCGCAGAGGAGCCGCTCGTATTCAAGGCCGGTGACCACATTGGCAAAATTGTCATAATGATATTCCTCCTTCGCCCGGGGATCATAGGCCTCGATGCCCGGAGACAAAATAATCGCCCCGACCCTGATTTCCACCTTCTCCGGCTTCTGACTGAAAACGATTGCCTTGGACTGGCAGACGCCGATGCAGATCTGGCATTTCCCCTCCTTTAGATAAAGACAACTGTCATCGATATAGGGAACCAGAGGAATGGCCTGAGCGAAGTAGATATGGATCGCTTTGTTCTTCGAGATCTCCTGATTGAATTTATCGGGATACACGACCGGGCAGTATTCCACGCAGGTGGTGCAGCCCGTGCATTTGCTCTCGTCAATATACCTGGGCTTCTTCACGACGGTGACGGTGAAGTCTCCCGCTTCCCCCTCCACGTTCTCCACCTCGGCATAGGTGATCATCTCGATATTGGGATGCCGCTTGCATTCAACGAATTTGGGAGATTCGATGCACATGGAGCAGTCGTTGGTGGGGAAGGTCTTGTCGAGATGGGCCATCTTCCCGCCGACGGTCGGCGATTTCTCTATGAAATAGACCTTGAAGCCCGCCGTGCCGAGATCAAGGGCGGCCTGGATGCCGCTGATCCCTCCGCCGACAATCATGACGTCGCCAAAATTACGGTCCGCTAAACTTTTGCACAAATGTTCAATTTGCTCTTTTTCCATTTTTCCATACCCCTTCTTAAAAGATGTTCGTTAAATGGCCTGGTTCTGATTTCCTGAAAACGATTCCCCTTTTTCGTTTTCTCCTTTCCGGGAACGGGAAGTTTTACTGTTGCCGGTCGCGCCCATCGTCCCGTGCTTTCTGAACGAAAACGATTGTGCAAAAGGTGCTGAAGCCCACAGAAAGAGGGGGATTCAATGCGCACGGGAAGAAAAGCCGGACTCAGCAAGGCGCAAAGTACGCGCGGAACATCCGGTGACGTCACGTTTTTTCAAGGAATTAATTTCGGGGTAATGCGGTTTGGATTTGGATGACCAAACGTGGCTTTCTCCCCGTACTCCGCCGCTTTCATCACGGCAGGACGGGGCGGGGCCTATTCGGCCTGCGGGAGGAAAGGAGCGGAAAAGCACATTCTAGAGAACCGTCCAAGTTCTCTAGAGGCGCTTCATATCTGCTGTATGAAAATTAAAGTTAATCTATTCATCTTCCTGAATTTATCTTCATTTCTCTACATAGTCGAAAACCGGATCAGTCGCTGGTCCTGAACAATGGTAAGGTGGCTACTATACTATGATGAATGCGTCAAATAGAAATATGGAATAGTATAACGCAAGTATTCATAAGATTAATAACCATGAAGATTGAATTGCCCCTGTCTGCCGTCAGGCATTCTCATGATTTTTCCGAACAGAGGAGACCGACTGCATCGGCCCGGCATCTCCGGCAGT
>Ga0123334_1002755_pt1 | contig 19890 bp, 18 predicted proteins | sample BiotimSIPDNA_FD_89706 | JGI IMG/M metagenome (GOLD analysis project Ga0123334, IMG submission 89706) | Anaerobic biogas reactor microbial communites from Washington, USA - Biogas_R1 time_0 SIP DNA | ecosystem: Engineered > Bioreactor > Anaerobic > Unclassified | place: Washington, USA... | reverse complement strand
TCATCATCGCGAACATAATTCTCCACCGAATGTGTTCTCTCGTATGCTTGCAAATCGTTAGTATCCTGCCGTAGCAATCTACGAGGAATGATTTTCTTTTTGTTATCCTGTGGGTCGAAATAATGCTCTCCAAATATGCCTGCCGTCATAAATTCAGGATAGTTTATTGCATTTTCGAAGACAGCCAAACACAAAAACCTTGAAATATTCAGTCGTTGCAACAAGATAGAAAAAATGATACTTGATGGTTCTATAATAATAGGTTTCAGGGTAATCCACTCAGCGCTATTTTTCGATGCACATACTGCAACCATTTCAGTGTCAATAACCTGGTATTCGAACTCTCTATACCCATATCGTAGGAAAGATATAAACTCAATAATTTCAGATTTACTATTGAAGATGTTATGTAGGTATGGTTTAAGAAAATATCTCTCAAACTTTTCTGTTGAAAATTCGTATAGCATTTCAAAAGCATCATATCCATCAAAATCAGTTATGGATACATCCCAGAGATTACGTCCAAGCGTTTCCAATTCTTCGGGAGCAGCTAAAAAATAGTACTGAGCAAAAAGGTATTCCTGAAAACCAGGATCAATGTAAATGAGTTTTATATCTTCTTCGTACATCATGCATGCTGCTGCACAAGCATCGTAGATGAAATTTTTACTGGTCATAATTTTCGGATTTTCAAGTGTATCCTTGGTAACAAGATTACTAAAGTACTCATCAAATGTATCGAGGTCGAACTCCACTTCATGCTTTATGTATGTAACGGCACAAAACTCCCTAAATACCTTCGTGAACTCCTCAGCATTCTGTGCACTTCTAAACACTCGTGAATAACCTTTCTTCTCCTCATCATGGCCACACACAATCGCATCATATACAGTTCTATAGAATAATCTCTTTTTACCTTCAAAGGGATCTACAATCGGATATTTCATGATTACGAAAGTCAACAGCATTGGATTTGAAGCAAAAACCTTATGCTTTTGGAGGTATTCACTCTCTAAATAATTTATAATCTTATCCCTTATAGCCTCATCTTCAGAATCCGCTAATAGATTGTTAATTAAGGTAGACGATTGCTCTCTATTAAATGGGCGAAGATATAGCTTAGAGAAACCCTTGACAGCCTTTATTACATCACACTCTCGCGATGCTATGACATACTGGTTATAAGGGTATCTATCAGTAAGCTCAACTATTTGTCGTTGAAAGGCATTTATATCTGAAGGGTCAATTTCATCAGCACCATCCATTAAGATCTGGCATTTACCAGATGACATTAGTTCGTCCATTTTTCTATTAGTAAGATTTTTATCAAATGTACCAGCTGTCTTTACAATATAATCATTAAACAAATCGTTGTTTTCGCTGAAGTCACGAAGCTCAATCATGATAGGAAGAATCCCTGTATGCATATGATTTAGGATGGATTCAAGAAATAGATGCTGAAGCATCATTGATTTTCCAATTCCTCCGTTTGCAACGAGGATGACTTTCTTTGAGTATTCTGCTATTAAGTCTAGATTGGCATTCAGAATAGTTTTTTCTTGAGTTCTACTGTGCCTATTCTTCGTATCTGCAAGTCGACTGCTCAATATATTACAAACATAAATATCTTCTAACAAACGCTCTTCTCCATTTGAGAAGGGCGTTTCTGTTTTTTCATACTTTGATTTTGTTCTTTCTGCATACTCAGGAAAAGAAATTATATGGGCATCTGGCTTGTAATAATGCTCGACTACATCTTCAGCATTACCATTTCCTTGGGCAATCGCATAAAACTGTTTAGCTAAAGCATAGGCAAAAAGACGTTTATCTGGAGTTTCCCCTTCATTCAATTCAATTTTAAAGCTAACCATTATATTACGTAATTCGCTATCGTTCAGGTCCCTTGTAACTTTATCGATAAAGCCCTCTTCGTTAAAGTTGGAGACAACTAATCCCCATATCACGTTTTCTGGACTACGTGTGCCATCAAACCATTTACCGTATGAGCTACTAGATGTCGGTAAGCGATCATAACAATCCTCAATCAAGGCAGCCTTCATGAAGTATTCAGGTATCTTTTCTTTGGATTTATGTCCAAGGATGCCGCTGGAGCTTCTACCCATATAAAATTTTGAGAAAAAATCTGTATATCTCACCCTTGCATCCCTCTCATATCAATTGATTTATATGTTGTCCGAATTGTCGGAATAATGTCCTAATCAGTCCGAATAATGTCCAACCCCCTGTCGGTGATGGTAAGAATAAAATCTTCTAAAATTATCTTGTAAGGGAGGACATGATTTACAGCATTGTACAAGCAAGGCTGATCCTGTTGAACTTGATTTAGCCCTACTTAATTACGCTAGTTAATTTACAATCTCGCTAAAAACAACTTATCCATACTTAATCACATTTCATTATACAGTAGTAAGCAAAAGATTACAAGATAAGACCAAAAAAAGATAAATCAAAGCGAGCAAATCAATATCCTCCCAGATAACCGACCTTAAGGTCCCAGGTAGTCCCTCACAAATGAGGACAAACAGTCCGCAAGAGCCGCGGATTATTCGGCTCTGAAAATACATCAACATCGCTGAGATGGCCATTAAGCGGTGGAGGTTACATAGAGGTTTCGGGAGCGGTGATAAAGACCGTCTCTGAAGCGCCGATGTGCCACCACCTTAGTTTCGTGCGCTCATTTTCAGCGGAAACGGGTCTGTGTACATCGTATGCAGACCCTCTTTTTGTTTCCTCCACCGTCAACACTCGGCGGCAAATCAAAGGAGGAAACAAATATGAAAAATCAGGACAAGCAGTACAAAATCTACATCCGCAGCACCAAACAGTGGGTGCCCGTAACTGAAGAAATCTACCGCGAATACTATCGCCCCATCTGGCGCTTACAGAAGGAAGCGCAAAAGAACGGTCAATGCGTATGTCCCAAGTCCAAACTCTGGATCTGCGACAGCGATTGTGCCACCTGCGAATATCGTGCAGCCGGAAACACTATCTCGCTCGACGCACCGATAGAAAACGCTGACGGCGACGGGTTCAGCCTTATCGATACAATTGAGGACCCGACCAGCAACTTTTCCGACATCCTAGTGGACAGGCTTCTGCTTGAACAACTTCTCGACGAGTTGTCGGAGCGTGACCCCGAGGGTAAACGCATCTGCGAATTAATTATGGAGGGTAGCTCCAAGACGGAAATGGCAGCTACCCTGCAGAACGAGTTCGGTGGCGACTGGTACAAGTCAAAAGTTGTTTACCATGAAAAGCAATTGCTCGACCAGCTCCGCAAACGTATATTGGGTCTCAAGTAATCACACGATTTTGCCCTCTGCCAGAGTTATTTGGCGGAGGGCAAAAATATTTTTCAATTTTTTTGTACGATGGCCCTCCTTTTTTCCAGTGGGTAGTGAGGACAGGAAAACAACAAGTCCCCAGATTGGAGGAAGCCTTATGAACGACAGAAGACAAATGAACGACACCGACGAGGAACTGATCGACACTTTGCTTGCGATCAGCGTCGTGTCCAAGCGGCTGGCGAGAAATCTTACTATCCTCGCAGCCCAAAGCAAACCCACGGAAGGAGGAAAAGCAGATGAGCAAAATGAGCGAGATGTCCACGACAATCGAAGAACTGCGCAGGTGTGCTGCTGCTATCAACGACGCGGCTAACTGGCTGGCGGAACAGTTCAGCGGCGATGAGCCAGAGCCGGAAGTCGAGCCTGCCGAGCCGGTACTAACGCTGGAAGCGGTCAGGGCTGTTCTTGCAGACAAGTCCCGCGCGGGCTTCACTGCTCAGATTCGCTCTCTGCTCCAGAAGTACGGTGCCGACAAGCTGTCGGGCGTTGACCCGGCAAACTACAAGGCGCTACTTGCAGATGTGGAGGGATTGACCGATGCCACCTAAAGGACACGCTATTCTCTCCGCATCCAGCTCGGACCGCTGGCTGCACTGCCCACCGTCAGCTCGGCTCTGTGAGAGCTACGATGACAAGGGCAGTAATTATGCAGCCGAAGGTACTGATGCCCACGCGCTTTGTGAGTTTAGGCTCCGTCAAGCACTAGGCATGGAAGCAACCGACCCAACCGAAAACCTAAAATGGTTCAACGAGGAAATGAATGACTGCGCTACCGGTTATGCCGCTTATGTGCTCGAACAGGTGGAAACAGCAAAGCAGACCTGCACCGATCCTGTTGTTCTTATCGAACAGCGTGTGGACTTTTCCCGCTGGGTAGAGTCCGGCTTTGGCACAGCCGACTGCATCATCATCGCAGACGGCACCTTGCAGATTATTGACTATAAGCATGGTCTGGGTGTGCTCGTAAGTGCAGAGGAAAACCCTCAGATGCAGTGCTACGCGCTCGGTGCTCTTGAGTTGTTTGATGGTATCTACGACATCAACTCGGTACGAATGACCATCTATCAACCCCGACGTGACAATGTCAGTACTTACGAAATCTCAAAAGACGAGCTTTACCGCTGGGCAGATGAGGTGCTAAAACCCACTGCTGACCTTGCTTTCGCAGGTGACGGCAACTTCCTGTGCGGTGAGTGGTGCGGCTTCTGTAAAGCAAAACACGAATGCCGAGCCAGAGCAGATGCCAATATGGAGCTCACTCGTTACGACTTTAAGCTCCCGCCGCTGCTGACTGATGAAGAAGTCGAGGAAATCCTCGTTCGCGCCGACGATCTTGTGACCTGGGCAGCTGACATTAAGGAATACGCACTTCAAAAGGCAATCAGCGGTAAGAAGTGGAACGGTTGGAAACTGGTCGAAGGCCGCTCGAACCGTAGGTACACAAATGAAACAGCGGTCGCTGGTGTGGTTACCGACGCTGGCTTTGACCCCTATGAGCACAAGTTGCTGGGCGTCACCGCCATGCAGAAACTGCTCGGCAAATCCCGTTTTGACGAACTCCTCGCGGCCTATATTGAAAAGCCGCAGGGCAAACCCACGCTCGTGCCGGAGAGCGATAAACGCCCGGCAATGAACACAGCCAAAAATGATTTTATGGAGGAAAACGATTATGAATAACAGCACTACGAAAGTCAACAACCCAATGAAGGTTATCACTGGCCCCAACACCCGCTGGTCTTATGCAAACGTCTGGGAGCCCAAAAGTATCAACGGCGGTACACCGAAGTTCTCCGTCAGCCTCATTATCCCCAAGTCCGATACTAAGACGGTCGAAAAAATCAAGGCAGCTATCGAAGCGGCTTACCACGAGGGTGAGTCAAAGCTCAAGGGAAACGGAAAATCCGTGCCTCCGCTCGCAGCCCTCAAGACACCTCTTCGTGATGGTGATGCAGAACGTCCGGACGACGAAGCCTATGCCAACTCCTACTTTATCAACGCCAATGCAACCACGGCACCCGGAATTGTTGACGTCGACCGCAACCCTATTCTGACCCGCTCCGAGGTCTACTCCGGAGTGTACGGTCGTGCCAGCATCAGCTTCTATGCATTTAACAGCAATGGCAATAAGGGCATCGCCTGTGGTCTGAACAACCTGCAGAAGGTGCGCGACGGTGAGCCTCTCGGCGGCAAGGCATCTGCTGAGTCTGATTTCGCAACCGATGATGACGAGGACTTCCTCGCCTGAAAACCAGAACCTCAAGGGTGGCGGGCCTTGTGCCTGTCACCCTATCTGGGGTATATGAAGGGACAGTGTATATGAAATCACTCAGTATAGATATAGAAACCTTTTCAAGTGTCAATCTTGCTAAATCCGGTGTGTACCGCTATGTTGAAGCATCGGATTTTGAAATTTTACTGTTCGGCTACTCCGTGGACGGTGGTGCTGTGCAGATTATAGATCTTGCCTGCGGTGAGAAAATCCCTGGCGAAGTTATAACCGCTCTCACCGACGAAACTGTGACAAAATGGGCCTTTAACGCCAACTTCGAGAGGATCTGTCTCTCCCGATTTATTGGGCTGCCGACTGGCGAATACATTAATCCTGTTTCATGGCGCTGCTCTATGGTGTGGGCGGCGACGATGGGATTGCCTCTTTCGCTGGAAGGTGTTGGCTCTGTGCTCAATCTGGATAAGCAAAAACTGACCGAAGGTAAGGAACTCATCAAGTTCTTCTGCCAGCCCTGCTCTCCGACAAAAGCAAATGGCCAGCGCACCCGAAATTTCCCTTATCATGCGCCTGATAAGTGGTTGGCATTCAAGAAATATAATGCCCGTGATGTTGAGGCCGAGATGTCCATACAGGCAAAGCTCTCTAAGTTCCCTGTGCCAGACAGCGTCTGGGACGAGTATCACCTCGATCAGGAGATCAACGACCGAGGCGTAGCTCTGGATATGACGCTGGTGAAGGAAGCCATCGACATTGATGGTCGTTCCCGTTCTGAGCTGACTATGGCAATGAAGAAGCTGACCGAGCTGGATAATCCAAACTCCGTGCAGCAGATGAAACAGTGGCTCTCGGACAACGGCATGGAAACCGATACCCTCGGTAAAAAGGCAGTCGTGGAACTCTTGAGATCCGCGCCGCCTGAGCTTGCGGAGGTACTTCGCCTCAGACAGCAGCTCGCTAAGTCCTCGGTGAAAAAGTATCAGGCAATGGAAAACGCAGTCTGCGCTGATGGCAGAGCTCGCGGTATGTTTCAGTTTTACGGGGCAAACCGTACCGGTCGCTGGGCAGGTCGCCTTATCCAAATGCAAAACCTGCCTCAGAATCATCTGGAGGATTTGGCTGAGGCCCGCTCCCTTGTTCGCTGCGGCGACTTTGACGCTCTCAAAATGCTGTACGAAGATGTACCGGACACTCTTTCCCAACTTATCCGTACCGCATTTGTACCAAGAACTGATGCAAAGTTCATCGTTTCGGACTTTAGCGCCATTGAAGCCCGTGTAATCGCGTGGCTTGCCGATGAGCAATGGCGTCAGGATGTGTTTGCTAAAGGCGGAGATATCTACTGTGCCTCTGCATCGCAGATGTTCAAAGTGCCGGTCGAGAAGCATGGTATTAATGGTCACCTGCGGCAAAAAGGCAAGATCGCGGAATTAGCGCTCGGCTATGGCGGCTCAGTCGGTGCGCTCAAGGCGATGGGTGCTCTTGATATGGGACTTGCCGAAGAAGAGCTCCCTTTGCTGGTAGATGCATGGCGGCAGTCGAATCCCCACATCGTGAAGTTCTGGTGGGATGTGGACAAGGCCGCTATGGAAGCAGTTCGTTACAAGCACACCAACTCGACACACGGCATTACCTTTACTTGCCAAAGTGGGATGCTATTTATCACGCTGCCAAGTGGCAGACGGCTTGCCTATGTGAAGCCGCGTATCGGTGAAAACAAATTCGGCGGGAGCTGCATCACCTACGAAGGTGTTGGTAGCACGAAGAAATGGGAACGATTGGACTCCTACGGGCCTAAGTTCGTGGAGAACATTGTACAGGCGACTGCCCGCGATATTCTCTGTTATGCGATGCAGACGCTTCGGCGCTGCTCCATTGTCATGCATATTCACGACGAGATTGTCATCGAAGCCGACCCGCATATGTCCCTTTCTTCTGTCTGTGAACAGATGGGCAGGACGCCACCGTGGGCTAAAGGCCTACAGCTCCGGGCCGATGGCTACGAGACGGATTTCTATAAAAAAGATTAAGGATGTTTTGTACGATGGGCTTCCTTTTTTCCAGTGGATATTAGAGATGGACAAGAAGCCCATCGTGAAAGGAGGCTCCCAATGAGTATAGATAAACGCAATAGCGAGGGTTACCCCGACCCAACCGCCTACGAAGCCCTGTCGCTGATCGAGAAAGAGGAACGCGCACTCCGCGCTTTCCGGCCAATCGTATATATCTGCTCTCCTTATGCGGGAGACATTGAAAAAAACGTAAAGGCTGCGCGAGTTTACAGCAGGTTTGCTGTGGACAGGGGTTTTATACCGATCGCACCGCATCTGCTCTTTCCACAGTTTATGGACGACACCAACCCGCAAGAGCGTGAACTGGGATTATTCTTTGGAAATGCCCTGATGAGCAAATGCTCCGAAGTTTGGGTATTTGGCAGCGTAATCTCTCCCGGTATGCAGGCAGAGATCAAAAGAGCCAGGTGGAAAAACTACCGCCTGCGCTACTTCACAGAAGATTTGAAGGAGGTTCAAGATGTTTACCATATACCATTCTGACTTCATCAGTAATCCCGGCAACTGCTCCTATCCGCATAAAGCAGAGATAACTGATGCAGCGGAGCTTTCTTCTGCGGTCAGTCGGGATTATGTTTGCGCGGAATACCGCAACAACTATCGTAGCGGCGATAACTTCATTGGTAGCGACTGCCTTCCGGTGGACTGTGACAATGACCACTCTGAGAACCCTGACGAATGGATGCGGCCTGCTGATGTGGAAGCAGCTTTTCCCGGCGTCGCGTTTGCCGTTCACTACAGTCGATCACATATGCGCGAGAAAAATGGAAAGCCTGCTCGACCTAAGTTCCATGTGCTGTTTCCCATTGATCATGTCACCGACGCAACCTGCTACAGCGACATGAAAAAGCTGGTCAACGCCATCTTTCCATATTTCGACACGAAAGCGCTGGACGCTGCTCGATTCTTTTTTGGCACAAATTCGCCTCAGGTTGAAATTCACGATGGTTGTATGAATCTAACGGACTTCTTGGCGGGTGACGACTTCGATTTAAATATGGCTGGCGGGTATAGTGCCAGTCAGGTTATTCCGGAGGGCAGCCGCAACGCTACACTCTCCCGCTTTGCTGGTCGGGTCATCAAGAAATACGGTGACAGTGAAGATGCGTATCAGGCATTTATGGAGGAGGCTGCTAAATGCGATCCCCCTCTCCCGGACTTTGAGCTTTCGACTATCTGGCACAGCGCACAGCGTTTCTTTGCAAAGGTACAGCAGCAGGACGGATATATTCCGCCAGAGACATATAACGATCCCGTTTCATATAAGCCCGGTGACTTCTCAGATGTGGGCCAAGCCGAAGTGCTGGCAAAGCACTTCTCCGGCGAATTGCGATATTCACCTGCAACACATTTTATCCGTTACAACGAACACTACTGGCAGGAAAGTGAGCCTGGCGCACAGGCAGTCGCACACGAACTGACCCGTCGACAATTGGAGGAAGCCACCAAAGACCTACTGACAGCGATGAAGCTGCTGACAGAAAACGGTGGTCAGACAATTCTCGAAGGCGCATCCAAAAGCAAAGCTGAAAGCTTGATGAACAATGCTCAGCTTGAGGCTTATAAGGCTTTCCTTGCAGCGAAGGCATATCAGTCATTCGTTATTCGACGCCGAGACTCCAAGAACATCACTGCAACGCTGAAGGAGTCGCGGCCCATGCTGGAAATCTCGCCTCGCGACCTTGACGCAGACTGTTTCCTGCTCTGCACACCCGCCGCTACTTACGACTTGCGAAAAGGTATGGATGGAGCGCGGGAACATTCTCCGGAGGACTTTATCACAAAAATGACCTCAGTATCGCCCGGCAATAAGGGCGCACAACTTTGGCAAGATAGCCTAAACCTCATCTTCTGTGGAAATCAGGAGCTTATAGACTATGTGCAGATGATCTGCGGGCTGGCTGCCATCGGCAAGGTATATGTAGAAGCTCTGATCATTGCTTACGGCGGCGGACGCAATGGTAAATCTACCTTCTGGAACGCCATCTCCCGTGTGCTGGGTCTCTACAGCGGCAACATCTCTGCTGATACCTTAACGGTAGGTTGCCGTCGCAACATCAAACCGGAGATGGCGGAGGTTAAGGGAAAGCGCCTGCTCATCGCTGCAGAACTACAGGAAGGTGCTCGGCTCAACGACTCCATCGTGAAACAACTCTGCTCTACTGATGATGTGTTCGCCGAGAAAAAGTATAAGGACCCGTTTAGCTTCACACCTTGTCACACACTGGTGCTTTATACAAATCACCTGCCTAAGGTCAGTGCTTCGGACGATGGTATCTGGCGTAGGCTAATCGTGATCCCGTTCGACGCTAAGATTGATGGCACCAGCGACATCAAGAACTATAGTGAGTATCTTTATCAGAACGCCGGTGAAAGCATATTGGCTTGGGTTATCGAAGGTGCCAAGAATGTCATTGCGCTGGACTACAAAATCCCTGTGCCGGAATGTGTGCAGAAAGCTATCGCGGAATACCGGGCGCAAAACGACTGGTTTGCCCATTTCCTTGAGGATAAATGTGAGCTTGATGCCAGCTTCCGCGAGAGCTCCAGTGTGCTTTATCAGGCATATCGGAATTATTGCATTGATACCAACGAATATATCCGTAGTACTACAGACTTCTATTCCGCTCTGGAGGCTGCCGGGTATAGCCGTATCAAGGTGAAAAACAAGCGTTTCTTCGCCGGACTGAGGATAAAAACCGACGACGGAGATTTTGAGGAATTTCTGACCTAAGAGGACTATGGGGTAACCTCGATAAAGGTCATATACAAAAAGTCTCTTAGGGACAAAAAAATTGCTCTAAGAAAAGTTTTAGATATGACGTGCGTCGAGGTTACCCCACCTATTAAAATCTCTGATGGAGTGAACGAATATGAGAGAAAAAGCAATAGAGAAAAAACTGGTTCAGTCAGTCAAATCCGCTGGTGGTATCGCCCTGAAGTTTGCTTCTCCCGGTTTCGATGGAATGCCTGACCGTATTGTGCTTATACCGGATGGTCATATTGGCTTCGTGGAAGTAAAGGCCCCAGGAGAGAAGCCGCGTCCATTACAGATAGCGAGACACGGACTGCTTCGGCGGCTCGGCTTCAAGGTGTATATCCTTGATGATGAACAGCAGATTGGAGGGATTCTCTATGAAATACGAACCTCATAACTACCAGACCTACGCAACCCGTTACATCGAGGAGCATCCGATCTCCGCCGTTCTCTTGGATATGGGCCTTGGCAAGACGAGCATCACGCTGACGGCGCTGAACAACCTGCTATTTGACAGCTTCGAAGCGCATCGCATTCTGGTCATCGCCCCGCTGCGAGTAGCACGGGACACATGGATTGCTGAAGCGGATAAGTGGGATCACCTACAGAACCTCATCTGCTCCGTGGCTGTCGGCACCGAAGCGGAACGCCGTGCGGCGCTGATGAAACCCGCTGATATCTACATCATCAATCGCGAGAACGTCCAATGGTTGATTGAGGACAGCAAACTGCCTTTTAACTATGACACCGTGGTGGTCGATGAGCTGTCCTCCTTCAAAAACTATCAGGCAAAACGCTTCCGGGCATTGATGAAGGTGCGGCCAAAAGTCAAGCGCATCATAGGTCTGACCGGCACTCCCAGCAGCAACGGTCTCATGGATTTATGGGCAGAATTTCGGCTGCTGGACATGGGCGCTCGGCTCGGAAGGTTTATCAGCCACTATCGGCTTGAATATTTCCAGCCAGACAAGCGCAATGGGCAGGTCATCTTTAACTACAAACCTCTTCCCGGAGCGGAACAACGCATCTATAACAAGATAGCGGACATCACCATTTCCATGCGCTCCACCGACCTTCTGAAAATGCCGGAGCTGGTCAGCAGCGAATATACTGTCAGGCTCTCCGACGAGGAGCGCAAACGATATGACAGTTTGAAGCAAGATCTGGTCCTGCAACTTCAGGACAGCGAGATCACCGCAGCGAACGCAGCTGCTCTCACCGGAAAGCTCTGTCAAATGGCAAACGGCGCTATCTACACAGACGATGGCGGTACCGTGAATCTTCACGACCGGAAATTGGACGCACTGGAGGACATTATTGAAGCCGCTGGTGGAAAGCCACTTCTGGTAGCTTATTGGTTCAAACATGACCTTGCCCGCATAACAGAGCGGCTGAATAAGCTACATGTTCCGTTCTCCAAGTTGGACAGTCCCGAGAGCATCAAGCGTTGGAACGACGGTGAGCTTCCTGTAGCGCTTATCCACCCAGCTTCTGCCGGTCACGGGTTAAATCTTCAAAACGGCGGCTCCTGCATCGTCTGGTTCGGGCTGACATGGTCACTGGAGCTTTACCAGCAGACCAACGCCCGACTCTGGCGGCAAGGACAAAGTGCCGAAACTGTTGTGGTGCAGCACATCGTTACTAAAGGCACAATCGACGAGCGGATTCTTAAGGTATTGTCCAAGAAGGACAGTACTCAGGCGGCGCTGATCGATGCGGTAAAAGCCGACCTGCACATCTGAGACAATCAACGACAATCCGTGCAAATCCGAGTGAAATAAAAATTCGGAGGTACAGATTATGAACCCTTATGAAGAATTAGCAAACGCCATCGTGCTGCAAGCCGTCAAGGATTACCGGCTATATGAGGATGAGCGGGAGCTTGCCAGCATCGAGCGCTTCTTCCGTTCTGCTTGGTTTAGCACGCTGACAAGCATCAATCCAGAAATGCTGATCTCCAAGCTGAGAAAGGAGAAGGTTCGCTATGAATACTAAGACATATCTTTCTCAGGCGCGTTATCTGGACATGCGTATCAAGTCAAAGCTCCAGCAGATAGAATCCTTAAACGAACTGGCGACGAGCTGCTCTTCTGTCCTAACAGGTATGCCGCGCAATCCTAATATTGGTGGCTCTAAAATGGCGGATGCTGTGTGCAAGATGATTGATTTGCAGAATGAACTCAAGCGCGACATTGAAGCGCTGGTGGATTTGAAAAAGGAAATTATGAACACGATCCGTCTGGTAACTGATGCCGAGCAGCAAACGCTCTTGGAAAAGCGATACCTCTGCTTTCTTTCATGGGAAAAGATCGCGGTCGAAATGCATTACAGTATCCAGCATATCTACAGAATGCACGACGAAGCTTTGAATGTCGTGGACACAATTCTGGCCATGAGAGTAAATGAGAGCGAATGAGAGTAGCCTCTCATGATAGTATTATAATGGCAAAAGAATAAAGACAGGCCTTCGCGGGAGCAATTCCGTGAGGGCTTTCTTTTTACCCACAAGGAGGTGAACCGATGCCGTATAAACCCAAGCGTCCCTGTGCCTATCCAGGCTGCGGTCGGCTCGCTGTGCGTGAGCAATACTGTGCCGAACATCAGAAGGTCATGGACAAACAGTACAACCAGTATGAGCGTGACCCCGCTTCTAACAAACGCTACGGTCGTAGTTGGAAACGAATCCGTGATCGCTACATCAAAGTACATCCACTCTGCGAAGAGTGTCAGAAGCAAGGAAAGCTGACGCCCGCAGAGGAAGTCCACCACATCCTCCCGCTTTCTCGTGGTGGCACCAACGCCGAGGACAATCTCATGTCACTGTGTCATAGCTGCCATGCGCGCATCACCGTGGAAATGGGTGATCGCTGGCATGACCGATGATCCGGTGGGGGCGGTCAAAATCTCTAAAACTTTTTTAAACGGACAGCGGCGTGGGGCTTCGTGTTGAAAAACGCGATTTCAAACAAGGGAATAGCCCCAGCCAGCAAAGTGAGGTGATATTTTTGGCAAAAGACGGTACCAACCGTGGAGGCGCTCGTATCGGCGCGGGCGCAAAAAAGAAACCATTAGCCGATAAAATCGCCGAGGGCAATCCCGGAGGTAGAACACTGACGGTCATAGAGTTTTCTAACACTGCCGATCTGCATGGTCAAGCAATGCCAGAGCCCAATAAAATGCTCGAAGCTGTCCAGAAGGATGGCAAGACACTTGTTGCAGGTGAGATTTACAAAAACACCTGGCAATGGCTGAACGAGCGTGGTTGTGCGATACTCGTTTCCCCACAGCTTCTGGAGCGGTACGCCATGAGTGTAGCCCGATGGATTCAATGTGAAGAAGCGGTTACCGAATATGGCTTTCTGGCCAAACATCCCACAACGGGTAATGCGATTCAAAGTCCGTATGTGGCGATGGGCCAAAACTATATGAACCAGACAAACCGTCTGTGGATGGAAATTTTCCAGATTGTAAAGGAAAACTGCACCGGTGAATACAGCGGAGCAAATCCACAGGATGATGTAATGGAGCGGCTTTTAACCGCCCGGAAAGGAAAATGATATGGCAAAATACTTAACTGCCGAGAGCGTCTGCAAAGGTCATCCGGATAAACTCTGCGACCTGATTGCTGACAGCATTCTCGATGCTTGTCTACGCAAAGATAAATCTTCACGTGTGGCCTGCGAAGTCATGGCTACAAAAGGCAAGATCATCGTAGCGGGCGAAATCACCTGCTCGAAGAAAGTGGACATCCGCTGGGTGGTCCGCAGAGTTCTGGAGAATGTCGGGTATAATCCTTGGAAGTTCGCGGTGTTTGTATTCGTCCACCAGCAAAGTAAGGACATCGCCGGTGGTGTGGATCGAGCACTGGAGTCCCGCTCCGGAGATACCTCTTGGTATTCCATGCTCGGCGCTGGCGACCAAGGCACTGTTTATGGTTATGCCACAGATGAAACGGTTGAAAAGCTACCGCTTCCGCTCGTATACGCTCATGCCATTTGTCGGAAGCTTGATAGCAGCATGAAAAATGGTGTCATTAAAGGTATCGGCCCTGATGGAAAAGCGCAAGTTACCGTCGAGTACGAGGATGATCAGCCAAAGCGTATAAAAACAATCGTCGTTTCCGTACAGCATCGCGCTGACAAGGATTTAGAGGTTCTCCGCAGCGAGATCATCTCTCAAGTGCTGTGGCCGGTATTCGAGAAGTTTCCATTTGATGATGACACCGAAATCCTCATCAATCCCTCCGGCCGTTTTGTCGAGGGTGGGCCTGCTGCTGATACTGGTTTAACCGGCCGAAAGATTATGGTCGATAGCTATGGAGGTCTTGCTGCTCATGGCGGCGGAGCGTTCTCCGGTAAAGATCCAACGAAGGTTGACCGCTCCGGTGCTTACATGGCAAGAGCTATTGCAAAGAACATTGTCTGGTGTGGTTATGCTAAACGCTGTCAGGTAGCTATCTCCTATGCCATCGGCAAGACTGACCCCGTTGCAGTTGAGATTGAGACCTTCGGTACAGGCACGGTTTCTGATGAAGTACTCAGAAAAGCTGTCCTTGAGGTTTTTAACCTGCGTCCTGCAGCGATTATCGAAACGCTGAGTTTACGTGATGCTATCTATGCAGATACAGCGACCTATGGCCATTTCAGTGGAACACTCTCTCGCTGGGAATGGCTGGACCGTTATAAAGAAATACAGGAGGCGGTAAAGAAATATGTTGATTGAAAAAAAGAATACCGCCGAGCTTTTGCCTGCGGATTACAATCCCCGCAAGGATTTAAAACCCGGCGATCCGGAATATGATAAGCTGAAGCGTTCAATTGAACAATTCGGATATGTCGAGCCGGTCATCTGGAATAAGGTGACCGGCCGTGTTGTAGGTGGGCACCAGCGTCTAAAGGTGCTCATCGACATGGGGATCACCGAGGTCGAGTGTGTGGTAGTCGAGATGGATGCCGAAAAGGAAAAGGCCCTCAACATCGCACTGAACAAGATTTCCGGCGAATGGGATAAAGAGAAGCTGGCATTGCTCATTGCTGATTTGCAGGGTGCGGACTTCGATGTATCTCTCACAGGCTTCGACCCTGCTGAACTGGATGCTCTGTTCAAGGATAGTATCAAAGATGGCATCCACGACGATGATTTCGATGTGGGAACAGAGCTAAAGAAGCCACCGATCACAAAGCTCGGTGATGTATGGACGCTCGGTCGGCACAGGCTGGTTTGCGGCGACAGCACAAAGGCCGACACCTTTGATTTGCTGATGGCTGGTGGCAAAGCCAATCTCGTCATTACCGATCCGCCCTACAACGTCAACTACGAAGGTAATGCTGGGAAGATCAAGAACGATAACATGGCAAATGACGCCTTTTATAACTTCCTGCTTTCCGCTTTTCAGAATACCGAAGCTGTCATGGCGGACGACGCCAGCATCTACATTTTCCATGCCGACACTGAAGGTCTTAATTTCAGGAGAGCCTTTTCGGATGCCGGTTTTTATTTGTCCGGCTGCTGCATCTGGAAGAAGCAGTCGCTTGTGCTCGGCCGCTCTCCCTATCAGTGGCAGCATGAGCCGGTGCTCTACGGTTGGAAGAAAAACGGAAAACACCAGTGGTACAGCGGGCGCAAGGAAACCACCATCTGGGAATTTGACAAGCCTAAGAAAAACGGCGACCACCCGACTATGAAGCCGATCCCGCTTTTGGCATACCCTATTATGAACAGCTCCATGAGCAACACACTGGTGCTCGATCCCTTTGGCGGCAGCGGCTCAACACTGATTGCCTGCGAACAGTCCGACCGCTCCTGTTATGCCATCGAGCTTGATGAGAAATTCTGTGATGTTATCGTCAAGCGGTACATTGAGCAGGCGGGAACAACTGAAAAGATTAGCGTTCAGCGTGATGGTGTGCTCTACTCCTATGCGGAGGTAACCGCCGACGAGTAAACTCCGGTTTCCGGTATTGTGTTATCTACACCAAAAACCGCTGAATAATCGGTACAGTATTCTGCACATAAATCGCATAAAACCGTTGCTATATATGCGGTTTAGAGTGATTAATACAGTACAGAAGCTGAATTAATTTGGCTCACAGAAAGGCGGTATGAAAGATGAAACTTAACTACAATGTTACAGGAAGCGAACGCAAATCACTGGTTGGCACAATCAGCACAGCGCTGGGCGCACCAACTAAGTACCTCGGAGCACCATCCTTCGCTTACGAGATTGGCGGTTACCACATCGACAAGTCCGGAACGCTTACAGGCCCCGATAACCTTGACTTGGAGGATTTGCTCCATCAAGCGGGTTTTGAGGCAGACAGCGACAGTCGCGAGTATGACGAAGACGATGCCTGCAAGAGCGGGCTTGGCAGCATGGATGCGCCCCACGAGTTCCCGGATATTGACCAGCACCATCCCGGACGGTATGTAAACACAAATGTACCCATTACCGATACCATGCAAAGGCAACTGGATGAAGTACTCGCCTTTGAGGACCTGAGGATGGACGGCCGTGAGGAAATGGGCCTTGGTCGTACCCGCCGTGAAAGCTTTCAGGGTGAAAACGGAATGCAGGCAAGCGATGTGCCGGAACCTGATGATGACATCGGATTGGTAATTGAGATGCCGCGCTCCGCTTTCACCGACGCGGCGCTTCAAAACCTAAAGCGGCTGGTGGAAAGCAAAGCGACGCTTATCAAGAAGGCACTCGGTGCAGACAGCTTGGAAATCGAGTTTACCGACGAGCTGATTCGCTTCCCTTGGTTTGAATGCATTCCGGAGCCGGAGGTCATCAACGCGACCACACGCTTTATCGAAAAAATGCTTGACGCAGCCAAGAGCCACAAACGTGTGACTGCCAAGGAAAAAGAAACAGACAACGAGAAGTACGCTTTTCGCTGCTTTCTCCTTCGACTCGGCTTTATCGGTGACGAGTACAAGGAAACGCGCCGGGTACTCCTCCGTAATCTGACCGGCAGCGCGGCCTTTCGTTCGGGGGCCAAGAGAGGCTTCAGTGCTGAGGACCTTGATGCTGCCACTGACGACCCAGCAGTAGCAGAATCGGTAAAAAACTTGCTAGCCGGAGAGGAGGCAGCCAGCGATGAGATTTCCGAGTAAAGAAACCGTCGAACGCATTCGCCGCCAGTTTCCGATTGGTTGCCGTGTGGAGCTTCTTCGCATGGACGATGTGCAGGCCCCACCCATCAGCACCAAGGGCACCGTAACCGGCGTGGACGACACAGCAAGCATCATGGTTAACTGGGACAACGGCAGCAGGCTGAACGTGGTTTACGGTGAGGATCTATGCCGGAAAATTGAAATGTAACTAAAACAACATTCGGGAACAGTGCCGGAAACGGCTCTGTATCTCGTACAGAGGGATTTTGACGGACTGCCTATGGCGGTCTTTTATTTTGCCTATGAGGAGGTGGCGGATACGAGAAAATTGAAAAAATATGTGCCGACAAGGTTTATGGCTTCCGATTCGTATTACGACAAGTCTGCCGCTGACCGCGCCGTTGCTTTCATTGAGGCCCTCTGCCATACCAAAGGCACCTGGGCCGGTAAGCCTTTTGAGCTGATCGACTGGCAGGAACAGATTGTTCGTGACATTTTCGGGACGCTTAAACCCAACGGCTACCGGCAGTTCAATACCGCCTATGTGGAAATACCAAAGAAGATGGGTAAAAGCGAGCTTGCAGCGGCGATTGCTCTGCTGCTCACCTGCGGAGATTTTGAGGAACGCGCCGAGGTCTACGGCTGCGCCGCAGACCGAAACCAAGCGTCCATTGTTTTTAATGTGGCCGCTGATATGGTAAGGATGTGTCCGGCACTGGATAAGCGCGTCAAAATTCTCGATGCCACCAAACGGCTCATCTATCAAAAGACAAACAGCATATACCAAGTGCTGTCTGCCGACGTCGGCAATAAGCACGGCTTCAACACCCATGGCGTGGTATTTGATGAGCTGCATACCCAGCCGAACCGAAAGCTCTTTGATGTCATGACCAAAGGCAGCGGTGATGCGAGAATGCAGCCGTTGTATTTTTTGATCACAACAGCCGGAGATAACCAAAACAGCATTTGCTGGGAAGTGCATCAGAAGGCACTGGATATTCTGGACGGCCGCAAAACCGACCCTACCTTCTACCCGGTCATATACGGTGCAGCGCAGGAGGATGATTGGACAGACCCAAAGGTATGGAAAAAAGCAAACCCATCCCTCGGCATTACGGTGAGTATGGATAAGGTTAAAGCGGCTTTTGAATCAGCAAGGCAAAATCCCGCCGAAGAGAACAGCTTCCGGCAGCTTCGTTTAAACCAATGGGTTAAACAGACTGTACGCTGGATGCCGATGGACAAATGGGATGCCTGCGCTTTTGAGGTTGACCCGGAAGCCTTGCGAGGCCGTGTCTGCTATGGTGGGCTTGACCTCTCCTCTTCCACTGATATCACTGCTTTTGTGCTGGTTTTCCCGCCATTGGATGAGAATGATAAATATATCATTTTACCGTTTTTCTGGATACCGGAAGACAACATCGATCTGCGGGTTCGGCGTGACCATGTGAACTATGATTTATGGCAGAAGCAGGGTTTCCTGAAAACCACCGAGGGCAATGTAGTGCATTATGGTTTTATTGAAAGCTTTATTGAGGAACTCGGTACACGCTACAATATCCGCGAGATCGCATTCGACCGCTGGGGCGCTGTGCAGATGGTACAGAACCTTGAGGGTATGGGTTTCACGGTTGTTCCGTTCGGTCAGGGCTTCAAGGATATGAGTCCGCCGACAAAGGAACTCATGAAGCTAACCTTAGAGCAGAAACTTGCTCACGGTGGTCACCCTGTTCTGCGCTGGATGATGGATAACATCTATATTCGCACCGATCCGGCAGGCAACATCAAAGCGGACAAAGAGAAATCCACCGAGAAAATCGACGGCGCAGTCGCTACCATTATGGCGCTCGATCGGGCAATACGGTGCGGAAATGTTACGAGCGAAAGCGTATATGACTCACGCGGACTGCTCGTTTTTTGATTGGAGGTAAATGCCTATGAACATCTTTCAGGGAATATTCAAAGCCCGTGATAAGCCTAAAGATGCCCTTAGCGGCAGTCGATACAACTTCTTTTTCGGAAGCACAAGCTCGGGAAAGCCGGTCAACGAACATACTGCCATGCAGATGACTGCGGTCTATTCCTGCGTGAGGATACTTTCCGAAACACTGGCGGGTCTTCCGCTTCATGTGTATAAGTACAACGACAGTGGCGGCAAAGAAAAATACCTGAAGCACCCGTTATATAAGTTGCTCCATGACGAGCCAAATCCGGAGATGACTTCATTTGCGTTCCGTGAAACGCTGATGAGTCATCTTTTGCTGTGGGGAAACGCATACGCACAGATTATACGAAATGCTAAGGGCGAGGTCATTTCCCTCTACCCGCTGATGCCGAACAGAATGACAG